>Ga0268283_1000145_pt1 | contig 69462 bp, 66 predicted proteins | sample saktaG_13_FD_190140 | JGI IMG/M metagenome (GOLD analysis project Ga0268283, IMG submission 190140) | Saline water microbial communities from Sakinaw Lake, British Columbia, Canada - sak_2013_06_06_36m | ecosystem: Environmental > Aquatic > Non-marine Saline and Alkaline > Saline ...
GAGTCAGGGAATTGCGGATTAATATCCAAAACGAGCTTCGCATTGCTGAAGCTTCGCCAGATCCCCAAGTCCCCAAAAAACACGATCAGCAACACCTTCATGCAAAAACCTAACCGGACATTACTGACATATCCCCAACTAATGTTTATTTTCATGTTTTAAACCGAAGGAATCGGCAGGAGTCTAACCCGTTTTGTCAAATCAGAAAGGAGAACCGCATGAATATCTTGTTTTTTGGACCGAATGGCAGTGGCAAGGGAACCCAGGGCGCAATTTTGAAGGACAAGTACAACACCCCCCATATTGAGTCCGGGGCTATTTTCCGAGAGAATATCGGGAAAGGAACTGAACTGGGCGCCAAGGCCAAGGCCTATATCGACAAAGGAGACCTGGTTCCGGATGACATCACCATTCCCATGATTCTCGACCGTATGAAACAGGCGGATTGCAAGAATGGCTGGCTTCTGGATGGTTTTCCGAGAAATAAAAATCAGGCCATCAAGCTGGATGAGGCGCTCAAGGCTGCGGGACTGGCTCTGGATATCGTGATTGAAATCCTTCTGGACCGTGAAACCGCCAAAAACAGAATCATGGGGCGAAGACTGTGCGTCAAGGACAACAATCATCCGAATAACATTTATATTGACGCCATCATGCCTAAAGACGGAAAATGCCGGGTTTGCGGTGGCGAGCTGAAAACCCGCGCCGATGATCAGGACGAAACCGCCATCGGCAAACGCCATGACATTTATTACAATACCATAGACGGTACGCTGGCTTCGGCTTATTATTTCAGGGATCTGGCTGCTGCGGGGAAAGGCATTCGCTACATTACCCTGGATGGAAAACCCAGCGTTAAGGAAGTGGCAAGCGAACTGGTTTCCAAGCTGTAAGTTCTCAGAATTTTCAGCCCCCTGCATTTCTCAGGAATGTCGATATTTTTTTATTCGAATTTTCTTGAAAAAATATTGTTTTTTGGGTATTGTTCAAAAATATATGAAAGAAATGAACCACCGCTGATATCGAACGCAGGAAATCGGGTGGTAAAGAAGGGGGCGAAAAAGGTGAAGGAAATTCAGGTCAAGGTTTTTGATAACGATCTGGAAAAGGCCATGCGTATTTTGAAAAAGAAGATTCAGAACGATGGTCTTTTCAAGCGACTCAAGCTTAAAAAAAGTTATGAAAAACCAAGCGAATACAAACGGCGCAAACAGCGTGAAGCCATCAGAAGACAGCGAATTGCTGCTTCCAGAAGCAAGGCTTCCAGATAGCATTTACCCCAAGGAATAATCCCCATGCCCGGCAAAATTCATTTTTGCCGGGCTTTTTTATGCCGATGAAATCAAACCCACCCACAACATATTCGGATTGCCTGAAGTCCATGTACGGTCTTCGCCGGTTCGGCATTAAACTGGGTCTGTCGACCATTCTGCAGATTTTGTCCGGGCTCGGCAACCCTCAGCACCGTTATGCCAGCGTTCATGTGGCCGGAACCAACGGAAAAGGGTCTGTGGCATCTTTTCTTGCCTCGATTCTTAAGTCATCCGGTTACAAGGTGGGGCTTTACACGTCTCCGCACCTGGTGCGATTCAATGAACGGATATGCGTCAATAATCAGCAGATTTCCGACGAAAACGTGGTTTCCGCCTACAGGGCGGTGACTGATGTATATGGCGGAGACCGGGAGCCCACATTTTTTGAATATACCACGGCCATGGCCCTGTATGAATTTGGCAGACAGGCGGTGGACTGGGCAGTGATAGAAACCGGAATGGGGGGACGGCTGGATGCCACCAATGTCCTTCAGCCCGTGGTTTCGATCATTACCAATGTATCCCTGGAACATCAGGGATATCTGGGGAAGACCCTTGCGGAAATTGCCGGAGAAAAAGGCGGGATCATCAAGCGTAATACCCCGGTTGTTACAGCCGTTTCACAGCCTTCAGCCATTACCGTTCTGGAGAATCTGGCATCAGAGCTGAACGCGCCGTTGTTTCGGCTGAAAAAGGATTTCAGGGTTCGAAGAAATGCCGATCACACCTTTTCCTATTATGGGCTGGATCATGTGTGGCGGGGCATTACCACCAGCCTGACCGGGAGTCATCAGGTAGAGAATGCGGCGCTGGTTCTGGCTGCCTGTGAACTTCTTAGCCGCGGCAACACGATCATTCCTCTAAAACATATCCAGGCCGGTCTGGACAATACCCGCTGGCCAGGACGCCTGGAAGTGGTTTCCGACCATCCGATGATTATTCTGGACGGAGCCCATAATCTGAATGCCTCCAAAGAGCTATCAAAATATTTGAGGACGGAACTCAAAGGCCGCAGAATTACCCTCGTCATTGGAATTCTGGAGGATAAACCCTATGAAGCCATCCTTGAGCACCTGCTTCCCGCATGTTCCCGAGTGATCTTGACAAGCCCAAAAATTGACCGGGCATTGCCTGTTGACATCCTGTATCCGATCGCAGCCGCCATAACGCCTGATGTTCAGATGATTCCGGAAGTTTCCCGCGCCATCGCCTTTGCCGTTCAAAATGCGCGGCCTGAAGATGTGATCTGCGTGGCCGGGTCGCTGTATGTCGTGGGAGAAGCCAAAGCCTTTCTGAATCAATCCGACGAAGGTGTTCAGTACATGTAACATGTCAGAATAACGACAATGAGTTTTTTTGGCGGCTTTCATATATCTTGACTTATTCTTCCGGTTCATTTACTATCTCAAACATAAGCTGATAACCATCTTGTCACGACTTATGCTGAACATGTTTTTGCGCCCGTGGCCCAGGGGATAGGGCGTCAGCCTCCGGAGCTGAAGACCGCTGGTTCAAGTCCAGCCGGGCGTACCAAAGCTTCCTCTTTATTTCCTTTCAAAAAATCATAAATGGTTTCATATAAAAATCTCAGGGTCTATCGGGTACATGTTGTCGTTTTCCCGTATTCGACAAGAATCGTTGCCTTACGGTGACCCATTCATGAAACATATCTGGATTATCGGTGCGGGTCGATTTGGTAAAAAAGCCGTATCCGCCATGAAGAAAAGCTATCCGGAATCCGCCATCACCGTGGTGGATCACTGCCCGAAAGCCTGTGAAGCCATTGCTGAAACAGGTTTAACCACGGTGTGCATGGACGGAGTTTCCTATCTGAATCATTGCCTGACGGAAGCTGTTCAGCCCGACTGGGTCATACCGGTCATACCGGTTCATCTGGTCTATGAGTGGATTCGGCTGAGGCTGTTGCCTGATAATTCGATTATTCCCGTTGATATCCCGGAAACCATTCGCAAATCGCTTCCCAATGTCTTTCCTGGAAAACCGGGCGAGATTTTCGTCAGCAACGCCTCCTTTGTCTGTCCGGAGAACTGCGCCGAACCCCTGAATCTGTGTACCCACACCCGTATGCCCAGGAAACGGTCCCTGTACCAGGCGATTGCCGCTCTTTCCTGCAATGGTTTTCTGAATCTTGTCCTTCAAAGTGAGCAACTGGCGCCGGGAATCGGAGGGATCAGGCCGGATGCGTTGTTCAATACACTCGTTGCAGTGCGGCAGTTTCCCGAATCCATTCTCCTGAGCACTGCCTGCCGGTGTCACGGGGTTGTTCAGGCTTTCAGGAAAAACGTCACGGAGAGATGAATTCCTCAATTTCAACCATTGATCGAAGACCTAACCTTTCCGGGATTTTCCTTGATTTAACCCTCGTTTTTTTTCATAATAGCTCTCATGAGCTATATTTTTGACTTTCATACTGCCAGAGCCTACGAACAGTGGGCAAAAAAACCGGAAATTAAACGAATAGAGGCGCTTGAGCAGCGGCTGATGATGGATATGCTCGACCCTCTTAGGGGTAAGTTTGTTCTGGAAGTCGGTTGTGGCTCTGGATCAGGCCTGATCCCGTTCATAGAAAAAGGTCTGCTGGTTACAGGTATTGATCCGTCTCCCTATATGCTGGATATTGCACAGCGCCAGGTTGGCCATCGGGCGGATCTGCATCGAGGCTCTGGCGAAGATCTGCCTTTTGAAGACAATTCATTCCATTATGTCTGCCTGAATTCCACCCTGGAATTTGTTGATGACTATGAAGCGGTTATCGAAGAAGCCTGCCGCGTGGCAAAGGACAAGGTATATATTGGAATCATGAACCGTTTTGCGATGAAAGGATATCGTCAGCGCATGAATTGCATTTTGTCTGAAAATATTCGGGATCAGTTGCAGTATTTCAGTATTGGGGAAATCACTGGCAGTTTGCGGCGCCTTCTTGGCAATGTCCCCATTGATTCGCGAACCATCTGTCATTTCCCGGTTTCGCTGATGCGGCTGTTTTATCGAATGGAGCAATCCAGACTTTTGCAGAGCTGCCCATTTGGGGCTTATGCAGGAATTGTGGCGGTTCTGGTTCCCCGGTTCAAAACCAGGCCGCTGGTACTGGAATACCGACCGAAAAGGACTGCCGGCCCGGTTCCCGGATAAATGATACGATAGGAGGGTCAATGAAAGCCTGTCTGTATGAACCATTAAAGAACTCGAAGGTTCAGTGCCATCTGTGCAATCACCGGTGCGTGATATCCGAAGGCCAACGGGGACAATGTTGCGTCAGGGAAAACCAGGGAGGTGTTTTAAAAACGTTGGTCTATGGCAGATTGATCGCAGGTCATGTGGATCCGATTGAAAAAAAACCGTTTTTTCACTTCATGCCCGGGAGTTTGTCCTATTCCATCGCAACGGTCGGTTGTAATTTTTCATGCCGTTTCTGTCAAAACGCTGAAATTTCTCGAATGCCCGCGGATCAGAACGGAAAAATCGCCGGAACCATCTGCACATCGTTGTCGGTTCTTGACGAAGCGCAGAAAACCGGTTGCAGAAGCATTGCATACACCTATACCGAGCCGACGGTTTTTTTTGAATTTGCTTTGGATACGGCAAAGCTGGCTCATGAAAAAGGGCTCCGAAACGTATTTGTAACCAATGGGTATATGACGCCGGAGGCGCTGGAGAAAATCCATCCTTATCTGGATGCCGCCAATGTGGATTTAAAGGCTTTTCGTGAAAAATTCTATAAAGAAGTTTGCGGTGCCAGCCTCAAGCCGGTTCAGAAAACCCTCAGTCTGATAAAATCAATGGGGATTCATCTTGAAATTACAACGCTGCTGATTCCAGGCATGAACGATGATCCTGTCCAGCTTTCCGAAATGGCTGCTTTTATCTCTACGGAACTTGGATCAGACACACCCTGGCATATCAGCCGTTTTCATCCGACATATAAACTGACCGATTGCCCATCAACTTCGGTGAACGCCTTGATTAACGCCAGGGAAATCGGTATCCATGCCGGTTTGAAATATGTTTATACCGGAAATGTTCCCGGCGATAATGGCGAAAACACGTATTGCCATCACTGCGGGAAGCTGCTCATCGAAAGATGGGGGTTTGCCATTCGAAAAAACCGGATTCTGGACAGCCGTTGTGCGTTCTGTAAAGCGGTGATTCCAGGAATCGAAATGTCGCACATTTAGGATGATTATGACAAAAGACAAAATTACCTTGCAGTTTATCTGGGGGGTCGCCCTTTTTCTGGCAGGTATCGGGATGTTTTTCAGAATTCCCCAAATCATGCCACAAATCAAAGCCAATCCCCAATTTTCCGATGGTATCGGATTTATCTATTTTTGTTTGTATCTTCTGGGCCTATTGCTCATTGGCGGCGGCATCAAAAAATTGGTAACTACCTATAAAAAATACACCGAAATGCGTTCTCCATAAGTCCATAGTCCATAAATCTCCATTTGCAATCTAATGCGGGGGATCTTATGTCATTAATTCCCGAGAAAATCAGCTCAAATGACACAAGGCTTCAAAGCCTTCAGGCAGAGGTGGGATATCGCAGAAAACTACAGGAAATTGGAAATCGGATTCATTCAGCCTCAAATTTGGATGAAATCATCGTTCATCTGAAAGATGAGATCATCAAGCTCTTTGATGCAGAACGAATTACCATCTATGTTATTGATAAACCAAAACAGGAGCTGGTTTCCCGGTATAAAACCGGACATGAAATCGCTGAGATTCGCATTCCGGTTTCCCCCAACAGCATCGCAGGATTTTCCGCGTTCAAGCAGAAACTGATTTGTGCTAAAAATGTGTATGATGACAATGAGCTCGCCGGTATCGATCCTTGTCTGCGGTTTGACAGAACATGGGATCAAAAATCCGGCTATGCTACCCGGCAGGTTCTGGCATGCCCCATTATTCATCAAAACGAAATGTTGGGGGTGATTCAGCTGCTTAACCGCAATTCCGGCGGTTTTTTTACTTCCAAGGATGAGCAGTCCATCCAGGAAATCGGCAGGATTCTTGGTATCGCTTTTTTCAATCAGAAGCGAATGTCCAGCCGTCGGCATTCAAGATTCGATTACCTCATTGACAACAGTGTTTTGACAAGGGACGAATTGAGAAAAGCCATTTTGGATGCGCGTCAGAGCAATGAGTCTATTGAATCGGTATTGCAAAATCAGCTTAAAATTCCCAAACAGACAATCGGACGATCCCTGAGTCAGTTCTTCAAAGTCCCTTTTGTTGAATATGATCCCGATACACCGGTTCCGGATGACCTGCTTTCACGCGTTAAAGTGCCATTTATGCGCCGTAATGTCTGGGTTCCGGTGCGAAATGAAGCAGAACATATTGTTATTGCCATAGACAATCCCGCCGATCTTCAGAAGACAAATGAAATCAAGTCAATTTTCAAGAAAGATGGGCACGTACACTACTGTGTGGCGCTGCAGGACGATATTTTTCGCTATATCGATTTGTTTACCCATGCGGAAAAACAGGCGGCAGGGATAGAGGATATTCTCTCCAGGCTTCAGGCAGAAAACAGTGAAGCCGCGGAAATGGAACCCGTCATTGGAGAAGAAGATAGCGCCGTGGTGCAGCTGGTTAACAAAATCATTCTGGATGCGGTTGAGCGAAAGGCCTCGGACATTCATATCGAACCCTATCCGGGCAAGGAAAATACCTTGGTCAGAATTAGAATTGACGGCAGTTGCCAGATCTATCAGACCATTCCTTACAATTATCGTAATGCCGTTGTATCGCGCATCAAGATCATGTCGGATTTGGATATCTCGGAACACCGCAAACCACAGGATGGAAAAATAAAATTCAAAAAATTCAGCGGAAAGGATATCGAGATACGCGTGGCAACAATTCCAACCCAGGGGGGAATGGAAGATGTCGTTCTGCGTCTTCTTGGCGCGGACGAGCCGATTTCCCTGAACTTGATGGGATTTTCAAAACAAAACCTGGAAAATATTATTCGCGTTATCACCATGCCATACGGGCTCGTTGTTGTGTGCGGGCCGACAGGTTCTGGAAAAACAACCACGCTGCATTCGGCTCTGGGGTATATTAACAAATCCGAAACCAAAATCTGGACTGTGGAGGATCCTGTTGAAATTTCTCAGAATGGGCTTCGTCAAGTTCAGGTCAAACCAAAAATCGGTCTGGACTTTGCCGCTGCCATGCGGGCATTTTTGCGGGCAGATCCGGATGTGATCATGGTGGGGGAAATGCGGGACAAAGAGACCGCAAAGATCTGCATAGAAGCATCGCTTACCGGTCACCTGGTCTTTTCAACCCTTCACACCAACAATGCTCCGGAAAGTATTGTCCGGTTGCTGAACATCGGGATGGATCCGTTCAATTTTTCAGACGCTATTTTGTGCATTCTGGCGCAGCGCCTGGTAAAAAAACTCTGTAGCGAATGCAAAAAATCCTATCATCCCTCACGAACCGAATATGAAGAATTGGTGCGAGAGTATGGCCGTGAAGAATTTCGTCGAAATATCAATATTCCTTATGCGGATTCGTTAAAGCTCTATCAACCGGGGGGCTGCGAGGCATGCAACCAGACCGGGTATCGCGGCAGAATGGGGATTCATGAACTGATGATGGGAACCGATGTCATCAAAGAGATGATTCAGCACCATGCCCTGATTGAAACGCTTCGAGAGCAGGCCATATTAGATGGTATGAGGACTCTCAAACAGGATGGGATCGAAAAAATCTTTGACGGAAGCTGCAACCTGGTTCAGGTTCGCAAAGTCTGCATTAAATAGCCAAAGCCTTCCTCACATCTTCCCGGATCGAAATATCGAATATATCAGCCAGATGCCCAGGATTGTGGCGACCGTGTAGCCTGTCAGCCCCAGAATTCCGGTAATGGTAAGGGTCTGCCGGCCAAACAGGTTGAAGGAAAATTCCAGCACTTTTTGAGAAGAATTCAGAATCAGGGATGCGGCAATGGTGGATGCGGCAATGATAATGCCGATTGTCAGCCGGTTGATGCCTTTTTCCATCTGGGTATCCATGCTGGAAAAACCGCTGTGATGCAGCTCAAGCCGCTGTTTTCCGGCTGCGGTTTGTTTCAGAATATCATGGAGCCATTTGGGCGCCATTTTCAGGTGAGACCCCATGTCCTTGAAATCTTTTGCCATCTCGGAGAACAGGTTTTCGGGAGCATAGCGTTTTTCAAGAAATTTTTTGGCAAAAGGCCTGGAGACCTCCAGAAGACTGGCGTTGCTTTGCAAAATTTTGCCCAGTGCTTCGGTCTGAATGAATGTTTTAAAAAGCAGCAGGAGGTTCCGGGGAAGTTTGATGTGGTATTTCAGAACCAATTGCATGACCTGATCGTAAACATCCCTGACGGAAATGGTTTTCAGGGAGCGGCCATAAAACGGCTCTGATACGTCCTTGAGATCGGTTTTAAAATCCTTGAGATTCGTCATGTCTTCTCGAAGAATTCCGGCATTTCCAAGGGCTTCCATCACCATGTCGTAATCATGTTCGGCAAAACCCAGCAGCAGGTGGGCGACATGTTGCATCATTTCATCATCCAGATAGCCCGTGATGCCAAAATCCACAATGCCGACGCGACCATCCGCCATGACAATGGTATTGGCTGGATGAGGATCCGCGTGGAAAAAACCAAATTCCATGAGCTGTCTGGAAAAAGATCGCAGTCCGATCAAGGCAATTTCTTCAGGATCAATGCCGATAGCCCGGATGGCATCCACCTGATCCATTTTAACCCCTTCAATGAACTCCATGACGAGTACGGATTTGGATGTCAGACCCCAATGCACTGCTGGTATATGTATTTCGGTGCTGTCCTGAAAATTTTTTCCAAAGCGATCGATGTTGCTTGCTTCGATGAACATATCCAGCTCATTGAAAATGGTCCGTTCAAATTCCTTTACAATATTGGTTGCACCGATAATCCTTCCCAATTCAAAGTTTTTTTCAATTTTACCGGAAAGATAATACATCAGCCGAATATCCTGTTCGATGATTTTACGGATGCCGGGACGAATTACCTTGACAGCCACTTTTTCTCCCGTAAACAATCGGGCGGCGTGCACCTGGGAAACCGATGCTGCGGCTATAGATTCTGAAAGGCATTCCCTAAAAATGCTGCCAATGGGTTGTTTCAGCTCTGCTTCAATCACTTGCTGGATTTCGGAAAACGAGACTGCCGGAACCTGGTCCTGAAGTTTTCTCAGCTCTTCGATATAGGGTGCTGGGAAAATATCGGCCCGTGTGCTCATTAACTGGCCAAGCTTGATAAAGCTGGGCCCTAGATCTTCCAAAACCCGGCGAATGCGCTCTGGAGAGGGAAACCCAGACAAAGAAACATTTTCCTTAATATCAATAGGCTTGTTATGGCTTACACCAGATCCACTAAGCCAGTCTGAAAAATTTCCAAACCCATGCCGGATCAGAACCCGGCAGATACCGGCAACCCGCTTAATGCTCATTATTCTCGAAAATCCATTTGCCATGTTCATTCAATAACCTTTTAAGAAAAACAGAGCCGGAAAATGATGATGAAAGACTTGCTAATGATGTGTTGTTCAAGGCATCTGTATCATTGCAGGACTTTTACTTGTTGCGGATACGGATGGAGTGGTATAAAATACACCGTAAAAATCCATTTGTCATAACCTATTTCTGAGGATTAACGGTGTCAGCCGAACGATAGGTCAAGTCGGAACTGCTGTTGCTGTCAATTCTCCTCCGTTTGACGATTATTGTCTGCATTTTAAATTTCATCAATTGCTTGATAGCACCTTGATCAGAGAAATTGCCGCTACCCACGCGGAAAGCGCAAGCTGAAGAAGAGGGCTTCAAAACAACGGAATCATTCTTTTATCTTGCATTCGAAAAGTAAAAAAAGTACAACAATCTGAACGGTTAAAATGAGCTGTGAACTCTAAAAGCGGGCATCTGCGGAATAATCAAGGAAAAGAAGAAAAGATAAAATGATCACTTACTGGCGCGCCTGACAGGATTCGAACCTGTGACCTACGGATTAGAAGTCCGTTGCTCTATCCAGCTGAGCTACAGGCGCAATAGACTGTATTTGTTTGGCTGATTATCACAGGTGTTTATGGTTGTAAATAAGAAATTCTGGGAAACCGATGGGTATTCCGCTGATCCATTCCACATATCCCTCTAATATCTGAATGAATACTTTGTTTTGAACCTTTTTGATCGGTCGTTTTGGTTTTTGAGGAATTGATGTTTACCATATTCCGAGGTAACGGTATTTTTTCATGAAAAAACAGAAAATAACTTGGGACCCTGCTTCTGACGACAAGGCGCTGATTCGATATGACCCGCTTCAGCGCTACCTGTCGGAAATCAGTCGTTATAAATTAATTACCCGCGAGCGGGAGAAAGAACTGGGGTTGAGAATTCAGGAAGACAACGATACTGAAGCTGCTTATGAGCTGGTCACATCCAATCTCCGTCTGGTGGTAAAGATTGCGCTTGAATTTCAACGGATGTGGATGCAGAATCTTCTGGATTTGATTCAGGAAGGAAATATCGGGTTGATGCAGGCTGTAAAAAAATTTGATCCCTATAAAAATGTCAAATTTTCATATTATGCATCTTTCTGGATTAAAGCGTATATTCTTAAGTTTATTATGGATAACTGGAGACTGGTCAAGATCGGCACCACGCAGGGCCAGAGAAAGCTGTTTTTTAAACTAAAAAAGGAAAAACAGAATTTAATCGATCAGGGGTTTGATCCCAAACCGAAACTCTTGTCTGAAAAACTGGGAGTGTCCGAGCGGGAAGTCATTGATATGGATCAGCGGCTTGATGGATGGGATGTTTCTCTGGATACTCCCATAAAAGAGGATTCCGATACGGATCGTATTGATTTTGTCAGTTCGGATGCTGAATCCGCGGAAGATCAAATGGCTAAAAAAGAGATTGAAACGCTTTTGCACAACAAAATTGACGATTTTAAAAAAACCATGTCTTCAAGAGAGCTTGAAATATTTGAACTGCGGGTATTCTCCGATTCACCGGCAACGCTTCAGGAAATCGGAGATAAATACAACATCTCCCGGGAACGGGTCCGGCAGATTGAAAAAAATATTATCAAGAAAATCAAAGAGTATTTTGGAAATGAACTGCCTGATTTTGCCTCTTACATTGAAGATGGGTTGTCGGTGTAACCATGATGCATTCGCGTTGTAGGTTGTAGTTTTGTCGGCTTCAGGTATCTTTAGCGTTTCAGATGTGCGTGTTTTTTGGAATCACCCGGGAGTGTTTATGAATTTCTGTCAGATTTCACTGGCCCTGTATGCAGGGGCCTTTTTGTTTTTATCAGGATGTACATCGTTGTTACATAACGTATCTCACGAAGTCCAGCCTTCAGAAGAGCCGCATTCGGTGATGTTCACGCCTCAAGCCGGTGATGAAAGCACTTATTTCTATTATACGGAAGCCCAGTTGCAGTGGGCGAAAGGAAATCTGGACAAGGCTGCCAGTTTCCTTGAAAAGGCCATACGGAAAGACCCGGAATCCGCCTATCTGAAAACCGAGTTGGCCATGCTTTATCTTCAGCAAAAAGATGAAGATAAAGCCTTGTCTGTTGTTAAAACGATTCTGGTAAAGAAGCCCGATAATGTGGATGCCCTCATTATTTGGGGCCGGATCTCTCAGAACCAGAGTAAAATCGATGAAGCCCGCCGCGCTTATGAAAAGGTAATTGCCATCGATCCAACGCAACAGAACATTTATTTGTTGCTGGGCGGTCTGTACATGGATGCCGAAGACTGGTCAAATGCTTTACGGGTATATACGCTGCTGATTGAAAAATTTCCTGAATCCTATGCCGGTTATTTTTATCTGGGTAAAATTTATGTTCGGCAAGGGGATTTGCCCCGTGCTGAAGCAGCATTCCGGAAAACGCTTGAAATCGAGCCCGACCTTGAAGAGCCCTGGTTTGAACTCATCCGGCTGTATCAACTACAGAACAGGCCTGATCTCATCGAAGCCGCCTATCAGGATATTCTGAAAGCGGTTCCGGGTGATATCCGTGCGTTGATGGGCTTGGGAATTATTTATCGCAATCAAGAAAAGAACGATAAAGCGCAGGAGATTTTCAGCATGCTGGGGATGAAAAGTAAAACAGACCCGGATGTGATCAAAAGCATTTTGCAGTATTATATCGAGCAGAAAAAATACGCTGAAGCTGTTTTGATACTGGAAGGCATGCAAACTGCGGCACCTGACAGTTCGGAAATCCATTACGTGGCGGGTATTACTTATGAAGGGCTGGGGGATAGAGAAAAAGCCATTCTTCAGTTTAGACAGATATCGCCGTCCGCCAGGTTTTATTCGGGAGCGGTTGCCCAGGTTTCTTTTTGGTACCAGGAGCAGGGAAAAATTTCTGAAGCCATAGACTTTATCCAGTCGGCCATTCAGAAAGTTCCGGGTAACTCTGATTTTCGCCTGTACCTGGCCACATTTTATGAAGAAACAGGCGATATGGATAAAGCTGTTGAATCGCTTCAGCAAGGACTGAAGCTGGATCCGGAAAATGATCAGCTCTATTTTCGACTCGGCGTCATTTTTGATAAAACGGGTCGCAAAACCGATTCCATAGACGCCATGAAAACGGCGCTCGGACTGGATCCCAAAAACCCCAGCACGCTCAATTATCTGGGCTATACCTATGCGGATATGGGGCAGAATCTGGATGAGGCCGAGCAGTTGATTCAGCAGGCCTTGGTCTATAAGCCGGATGACGGGTATATTACCGACAGCCTCGGCTGGGTATACTATAAAAAAGGGCTTTATCGTAAAGCGCTTGAATATCTTGATAAAGCAGTAAGACTGATTCCGGAAGATCCCACGATTCTGGAGCATATCGGAGATACCTACCTGAAGCTTGAGCTTCCACAAAAAGCATTGGATTATTATCGTCTTGCGTTGGTGAAAAAAGAAAACGAAAAAACCGATTTGCAGGAAAAAATCCGGGAACTCGAAACAAGGGGGTTTTAAGTGCCATGCATTATGCTTCTTATGCGCGGCTGTTTGCAATTGCCATAATGGTATCCGGATGCGGCACGCTGAGCCAAACCCCTTCCCAGGTCGCCTATCCGCCGGAATCACCGGAAGTTTCCAGAATCTTGCTGAATCTCAGTCAGCTTAACGCGGATCTTTTGACTTTCAAAGGGACGGGGAAGATAAAACTCTGGAAAAAAGACGGCACTCAGGTGGTTCGATCAGCCTGGACAGGCGCCCGGCCGGATAAAATACGAGTTGTGATACAGGGAATCACCGGATTTCCCGTGGCCAGCATGGCAGCCGACGGCAACCGGTTTTACCTGCTGTCTTACAGTCAGGATAGTTTTTATCAGACTGAGATTCAAGATCCCAATCTGGAAAAACTCGTGTCAATCCCCGTGACTGCGGGAGATATCATCAAGCTGATATCCGGAGTTGTTCCGATTCGCAAATACCAGTCGAGCACCTTGCTTCCATCGCCATCCCAAAACGGTTATATATTATCTCTAAAGGGGGAGAAGGGCATCGATATTGAAAAGATATACCTGAATCAGACAGAACGGGTTCAGCGAATAGAGATGTTTACCCTTAAGGGAAAACTGGCCTACCGGGTGGATTTTAACGGAGAAACCGAAGTGGAAGACTTCCGGGTTCCTGCCAGACTCGTTTTCAACAATGATGATGGGTCGGGCTTTCAACTGGATATGGACAAATTCTGGCCCAATGCGCCCGTGTCTTCGGATATGTTTGTGATTTCGCCGCAGGGATAAGGAATCAGATGACCCTGCCTTGTAAAGCCGTTGCCCTTGAAGCCCGACTGAAATCCTGCCGAAATGTCATCACTCTCGGCGTTAAGCCAAATTTTGCCGACTACTCCCCAGCCGAAGCCAAGCTGATTCTTCATTCCCGAAAGGTCTATTATCCGTCGCCGTTTTATGCCGATCTTCTGGATACCGCGGGCATTGCCACTTTTCCGAGTTACCATACTTATAAATTCGTTCAGGACAAGATCAAGCAGACCGCCCTTTTAAATATTCTGGGCATTCCCCATCCGCTGACCCGAGTGTTTTATGGAAAACGTCAGATCGCCTCCATCTGTCAGCATTTTCATTTTCCATTTATCGCCAAAATCCCCAGGGGCTCGGCCATGGGAAGGGGTGTTTTTCAAATTCAGACCCCGGAAGATCTAGAGCGTTATGCCCAGATCACGCCCACAGCTTATATTCAGGAATACCTGCCCATGGATCGGGATATTCGCGTGGTGGTGATCGGGAACCGCGTAGTTCATGCGTACTGGCGGATTGCGCCCGCGGGTGATTTCCGTTCCAATGTGGCGGTTGGCGGAACCATCAAGCTTGATCCGGTTCCTCGCGCCGTTCTTGATCTTGCCCTTTACACGGCTCGGAAATGCCGCTGGGATGATGTGGGAATTGACATCTGTCAATGCAATGGTCAATATTATGTCATTGAAGCCAACATGAAATACGGCAAGGAAGGCTTCCGGCAGGCGGGTATTGATTATTTTCACCTGATGGAGTCCATGATCGAAAATGGCGAAATCTGATTCTGTTCCCCATGTTGTTCGGCAGGCATTAAACCAGCGGGAGATGGATTATCTCTGCCCGATTGGCGCATTCAGTCAGTTTGGCATTCGGCGTGTTCCAGACCCGCATGAAGACTCCGATTTTCGTCAGTCGTTTTCGATTGATGGAGACCGGATTCTCCACTCCCTGGCCTATACCCGGTATATCGACAAAACCCAGGTTTTTTATCTGGTTCAGAATGATCACATCACTCACCGGGTGCTTCACGTGCAGCTGGTTTCCAAAATCGCACGGACAGTCGGCAGATTTCTAGGCCTGAATGAGGACCTGATTGAAGCCATCTCCCTGGGTCATGACATCGGCCATACGCCTTTTGGCCATGACGGCGAAACGTTTTTATCTGAAATCTGCCGGGCAAACGGCGTCGGATCTTTTCTTCACAACCTTCAAAGCGTCCAGTTTCTGGATCGGGTTGAGCGTAAGGGAAAGGGCTGGAATCTCTGTCTTCAGACCTTGGACGGCATTCTCTGCCATGACGGCGAAATCCATAATCAGCGGCTCGAGCCCTTTCGTGCAAAAACTTTTGAAACGCTTGAAAATGAAATGGCTGCAAAACAAAATAATCCGGCCATTGGGCTGACGCCCATGACTCTGGAAGGGTGTGTGGTCCGCATGGCAGACACCGTCAGCTATATCGGCAGGGACATTGAAGATGCGATACGTCTGAACATGATTCGGCGATCCGATCTTCCCCCCAAAAGCGTCAAGGTTCTGGGAAGTACCAACGGAACCATTGTCTATCGCCTGGTAACGGACATTATTCAAAACAGCTTTCAGAACCCCTACACGGCCTTCAGCCCTGAAGTCTCCGATGCCCTTGAATCTTTAAAGGCCTTCAATCTTGAGAGAATCTATTTGAATCCGGACATAAAAAGTCATACGGCCGTCATTCGTAATCTGTTCCAACTTTTATTCGAACGGTACCTGGCCGATATTGAAAATGAGAACCGAAAGTCAGTGATTTTTTCGGGATTTCTAAAGGACATGTCAGACGACTACCTTCACGGCTATCGACCGGCTGAAATCGTGCGGGATTTTATTGCCGGAATGACGGACCGGTATTTTCTGGCCCAGTGTCCGGAAGACCTTCGTCCTTCCTCGCGACCTTTTTAGCACGATGAAATTTCAGCAGCGATCATATCGAAATGCCATCCTCGGCAGCCGGTTAGTTCATTTTCAGATTACAGTGAAGGAAACCGACCTGATGGTGAGCGCATCGATTCCCCTTGAATCCGTGGCACGGGAGCTGATTTTGACCCATCGTGGTTATCTTGAAGCCTATATCGATCAATACCCGGATTTCCAAAGAACCCTTAAACCCTGGCGGATTTCAGGTCCGGCTCCGGCGATTGTCCGGGAAATGGCGCTGGCTGGTGAAAAAGCCGGAGTGGGTCCCATGGCGGCGGTGGCAGGCGCTATCTCCGAAGCGGTTGGTACCGGACTGCTTGAGGTTTCAGACGAAGTTATTGTAGAAAATGGTGGGGATACGTTTTTTAAAACGCGGTTGCCGGTCCTTGTCGGGATTTATGCCGGAAACTCTCCTTTAAGCCTGAAGGTCGGGCTGAAGGTGGATTCAACCACCCAGCCGGTTTCCCTGTGTACCTCATCGGGCACCGTCGGGCATTCGCTGAGTTTTGGAAAGGCCGATGCCGTATGCGTGATGTCCGACTCCTGCGCGCTTGCCGATGCGGTTGCAACGGCCGTGGGCAATCGCGTTCGATCGGCCGGAGATATCTCAAGCGCAATCCATTTCGGGAAAAGCATTCCCGGTGTGTCCGGACTGGTTGTCATTATCGGAAAAGACATGGGCCTGTGGGGAAGCCTTGAAGTCATCCCGCTCAGGGGAAAAAAATGTTGAGTTTTTGGCATTAACAGCGTAAGTTGCGGGTCATTGAATTGGCGATGTTGATAATGAGGTGACGGGTTACTGGCTGGGTTGCGAGCAAGCTTGCTCCTTAAACGTTGCGCGTTTATATCAGGAGGACGGCAATTTTGGAAACCATGTGGGCTCCCTGGCGCATTGAGTATATCAAGGCTGAAAAAGAAAGCGGATGCGTGTTTTGTCATAGCCTGACGATTCATGATGAGCTGACCCTTTACAAAGGCGATACCACCCTGGTGGTCATGAATAAATACCCGTATATCAATGGCCACCTTCTGGTTGCGCCCATTCGGCATTTATCCCGGCTGGATGAGCTTTCTCGGAATGAAATGCGGGATCTTCTGGTAACCGTTGAAAAAGCGATTCATATCGAGAAGGAAATCATGAAACCCGATGGGTTTAATGTCGGCCTCAATCTTGGTAAAGTGGCCGGAGCCGGTATCGAAGAACACCTGCATTTTCATGTGGTTCCCAGGTGGTTCGGTGACACGAATGCCCTGACCGTTTTTGCAGACATTCGCGTTATTCCCGAGCATTTGAAAGCCACTTTTGATTCTTTAAAACCGTTTTTTTCACAGTTGGGCCAAACGATTTAACCGCGGGTTGCATCAATGCATTCCAAAAGCCGAAGTCGTAAAAACGTCAATAAAAGGGGTGTCCCATGAAAAAAATCCGAATTGCACTCTTGCTGGCGGCACTGGGCTTTTCCGGCCTGGTTATTTATCAGAACATGGGGTATTTATTAACTCCGGCCAGCCTTCGAATGAACCTTTGGGTTATCGACCCTTTTTATTCAAACGGGATCATAAACGCGCAGCTGATTTTGGGGGCTTTTTTCGCCGGACTTCTGATTTCTTATTTTTATGGCCTGTCTTTTCGGTTCAAAAACAATAAAATTATTAAGAGCTTAAACGCAACCCTCAATTCCCAGACGGAAACCATAACGGCCCTGAAGAGCGAATTAAGTAAATATCAGGGTCCAACGCCGCAGCAAGATCCTCCGCAGTCCGAGGTTCCTGTAGAAAACACCTGATTTGTCCGCCGATGCTTCCGTCCCATTCCACTCCCATGATGCAACAGTATCTCGCGATTAAAAGCGAGCATCCCGACGCGTTGCTGTTTTATCGCATGGGCGATTTTTATGAAATGTTTTTTGAGGATGCGGAAGTCGCCTCCCCCATTCTGGAAATAGCCTTAACCTCCCGAAATAAAAACGATGAATTCCCGGTTCCGATGTGCGGCGTTCCTTATCGGGCGGCTCAGGGTTATATTGCGAGGCTGATCGACCAGGGTTTTAAGGTCGCTATCTGTGATCAGACCGAAGACGCGTCACTGGCCAAAGGGTTGGTCCGCCGTGAAGTGGTTCGCGTTATCACACCGGGAATGATCGTTGAAGATGCGCTTCTGGATGAAAAGACCCACAATTTCATACTGGCCATTTGTCGGCAGGACCGGGATATCGGGCTGTCCTATCTGGATATCTCGACCGGGACATTCCGGATGACCCAATCCGAAAACCGGGATGTGATTCGGGATGAAATCATACGGATATCTCCCCGTGAAATCCTTCTTCCGGAATCTTCGCAGCAGGATTCGGAGCTTAGCGCTTTTCAGCACCTGTTTTCCGGAAAAGCCGTTTCCTATACTCAGGATCAACACTTTGAATACCTGAATGCCCGTGAAAAACTCATTCGGCAGTTTCAAACATTTTCCCTGGAAGGATTTGGATGTGAAACGTTGTTTGCCGGGGTGGGGGCAGCAGGTGCGCTGATTACCTATGTCCAGGAAACCCAGAAACAGGCCATCGATCACATCTCTCGAATTGAAACTTATATTCAAAGCCAGTTTCTGATGGTGGATGATGTCAGTTCCCGCAATCTGGAGTTGACGAAGACCATACAGGGAGAAACGCGAAAAGGGACGCTTCTGAGTGTTATGGATCGAACCATCACGGCGATGGGCGGAAGACGGCTTAAAAACTGGATTCGCTATCCGCTCATGAGCGTTGAAAAGATCCAGTTACGTCTGAATGCCGTAGAAGAAGCCAAAACCCGTATTCAGTTGACCCATGCGGTTCGGGATGCTTTGAAAAAGATCGGCGACCTGGAACGCCTGGGGAGTAAAATCGTCATGGGCCATTGCAACTCCAGAGATCTGCTTTCTCTGCGCACGTCTCTGGAGGCGCTTCCCGGTATTCGGGATGTGCTGGAAGCATTTAAGGCCGACCTTTTTCAGTGGAATCCCCATGGTCCTTGCCTGGATGAACTCGTTAAACTGGCGGTGTTGATTCAGAGCGCGATTCGGGAAGATGCCCCCCCCGTGATTCATGATGGCGGCATGATCAAGCTCGGCTTTGATGCGAAGCTGGATGAATGGATCCGGATCAGTCAGGATGGCAAGGGATGGCTGTCAAGGCTTGAAGTGGAACAGCGGCAGGCAACCGGGATTCAATCTCTTAAGGTCCGGTTCAACAAGGTTTTTGGGTATTATATTGAAATTTCCAAAAACCAATCCAAGTCGGTTCCTGACCATTATATTCGAAAACAGACCCTGGTCAATGCGGAAAGGTACATTACCGGAGATCTGAAAGAATTCGAGTCAAAGATTCTGAGCGCTGAATCCGAGCGATCTGCCTTGGAATATCAGATATTTATGGATATTCGTCAAGCCGCTGCCGACAATCATAAGGCGATTCAACAGGCTGCGAATTTTATTGCCAACGTTGACTGTCTGATGAATCTGGCCGATATTGCCGACCAGTATGACTATTGCCGACCGGAAATTCGCACGGACGGTGTTCTTTTGATTGAAGATGGACGTCATCCTGTGGTAGAACAAATGATTGTCGGGGGACGGTTTGTCCCGAATTCCATTTCGATGGACGATAATCAAAATCAAGTCTTGATTATTACCGGGCCGAATATGGCGGGAAAGTCCACGGTCCTGAGGCAGGTTGCTCTTCAGGTGCTGATGGCGCAGATGGGTTCGTTTGTCCCCGCTCGCAGTGCCGCCATTTCGCTGACTGACCGGATATTTACGCGTATCGGTGCTCTGGATAATCTGTCCAGTGGTCAAAGCACCTTTATGGTGGAAATGGAAGAAACCGCCAATATTTTGAACAGCGCCACGTATCAGAGTCTGGTCATCATGGATGAAATCGGCCGGGGGACCAGCACCTATGATGGGTTCAGCATTGCCTGGGCCGTGGTATCCTATCTTCATGACTTGAAGGAAAGAGGCGTTAAAACTCTGTTTGCAACGCATTACCATGAGCTGACAGCTCTGGAGCGATTAAAACCCAGGGTGAAAAATTTTAATATCAGTGTTAAGGAATGGAAGGATCAGATCATTTTTCTGCGCAAGCTGGTTGAAGGCGGTGCGAGTCGCAGTTATGGGATACAGGTGGCCCGGCTTGCCGGAATCCCCGAGTCTGTTGTTACCCACGCCAAAGCCATATTATCCGATATAGAAGATGATGTTCACCCGTTTCCCGGTGATTCCAAAGCCGGGATCCGGAAAAAAACCTCAAAACCGGTTCGGGTGCAACTGGGCTTGTTCTCGGATATCGAGAATATTATTGTTGAGAAACTGAAAAATATCGAAATCTCCACCATGACCCCGCTGGATGCCCTGAACTGCTTGAGTGAACTCCGCGTTCAGGCCATTCAGAAGCATGAAAACAATTAGGTAAGAGGCTGCAGCAATGGGTCCATGGTTCATAACCTGCCTGTAAAGGCTTTCATAATATGACTTATCTGAAGAAATGATAAACAGACGGATAATACATTGGGGAGTCGCTATTTTATGTGCTGTTTTCTGGGGCGCCTTGCCTTCTGAAGCATCAATGGCAAAGGAAAGATATGCCCAGGCGGATTCCTGTTATCATAAACTGCTGAACAGCCCGGAAAAACAAAAACTTCGGCAGAACTGGGTCAAGTGCATTGAAGAGTACCAGGCGGTTTACAAGTCGGAACCGGAAGGGCCGATGGCTTCTGCCGGCCTTTATATGGTCGGGTATTTATTTGATGAGCTGTATCGCGTTTCGAAAAAAACCGCTGATAAAAAAGAAGCCGTTGATTGCTATGAACGGATTATCAAACGTTATCCCAAAAGCAGTCATATGCCAAAAGCAAAAGCCGCCATTGAAAGATTGTCCCACCCCGAAAACTGCAACCCGCCATTAAAAAACAACGGTAATCCGCAAAAATCTGAAAAAGTCACTGCCGAATCCGATCCGCCCCTTTCTTCCGCCTCGGTGGATTCATCTTGTCCCCCACTTTCCGGCTACAGTCGGATCAGCGATCTTCGCGTCTGGTCCAATCCCAGCTATACGCGGATCGTCATTGACGCCGACAAGGAAACGACTTATGAACACCGCCTGCTAAAGAAAGATCCGGCGCTCGATAAGCCCCAGCGGCTTTACATTGATTTTAATCAAAGCAAGCTCAGCAAAAGCCTTAATAATTTAATCCCCATTGATGATGATTTGTTGATTGATGCGCGGGCCGGCCAGTATACTCTGGATTCCGTACGGGTGGTAGTTGACATAAAATCCTTTAAAACCTATAAAATATTTTCCTTGAACAACCCTTTTCGGATTATTCTCGATATCTGGGGAGATGAACCCGGAACTGTCGATGTCAGCCAGTCTACCCCGCCCGCATCGGTTTCCCATGGGAATACCAGCAAAAACATCGGAAAGAATATCGGAAAGAATGCACGAAAGACCGTAGGAAAGAATACCAAAATCGAACCCAGCGCTCTGGCCAAACAACTGGCTCTCGGCGTCAGCCGGATCGTTATTGATCCCGGACATGGCGGCAAGGATTTCGGTGCTTCCGGAGTTGTAAAAGGGGTTTATGAAAAAGACATCACGCTGGCTATCGGCAAGAAGCTGGCCACTAAAATACGGGAATCACTCAAATGTGATGTCATTATGACCCGAACCACGGATCGCTATTTAACGCTTGAAGAACGAACCGCTATAGCCAACACCAAAAACGGAGATCTTTTCATCTCCATTCATACCAATGCCGCCAAAAATGCGGATGCCTATGGGATAGAAACGTTTTTTCTGAATCTGGCAACCGATGATGAATCCATTTTGGTGGCTGCGCGTGAAAATGCCACGTCAACCAAGAATATCAGCGATCTGCAAAGTATCCTGACTGATTTGATGCAGAATGCCAAGGTCAATGAATCGAGCCGCCTTGCCGCCAGCGTCCAGGATATTTTGTGTAATCATATGAGCGTTAAATACAGCAATATCAAAAATAAAGGGGTAAAAAAAGCGCCGTTTTATGTGCTTTTAGGCGCTCAAATGCCTTCCATACTGGTGGAAACTTCTTTTATCAGCAATGAGCGGGAATGTGCTCGGCTGGCCTCGCCGGAGTATCAGGATCGGATTTGTGACGCCATCATTGCAGGGGTTGGTCGCTATATTAAAGATACCAATCCAACCGCTTTTCAGAAGAAGCAAAACACCGATTCCGAACTCGCCCAGGGGGTTGGGGGATAATAAATTTGATGGCTTCGTACCGGCGTTCCGCCTGTCCAATCTCTGCGTTGCGCGTTATCCCAATTTTGTCTTTTTACGAGTTTATCCATTTCAATAAAAAAACGGAGGATGCTTTATGGATTTAAAACACATATTGTTCCAGATTGAAGAAGGGATTGCCACCCTGACATTCAACCGCCCCAAGGCACTGAATGCTTTAAACGGCGAATTGTTGGATGAGATGTCCCGAACCCTGGATGCAGTGGCCGTCAATGAAGATATCCGCGTTCTGGTCCTGACCGGATCCGGGGACAAGTCGTTTGTCGCGGGTGCGGACATTACGGAACTGGCCCGGTGCAATGTGCTTCAGGCAAAGGTCTTTGCCGGAAAGGGTCAGAAAGCCATCAACAAGCTTCAATGTCTGGATATCCCGGTTATCGCGGCAGTGAACGGGTTCGCCCTGGGGGGGGGTAGTGAAATTGCCCTGGCCTGTGATTTTATTGTCGCTTCTGAAAACGCTAAATTCGGATTGCCTGAAATCACACTGGGGATCATTCCCGGTTTTGGCGGCACCCAGCGTCTGCCCAGGCTGATCGGTCCGAATATGGCCAAGGAAATGATCTTTACCGGAAAAATGATTTCTGCGGCAGAAGCCCGAGATCTGGGTATGGTCAACCGGGTGGTATCCGCGGATGCGTTGATGGCGGACGTGATGAACACAGCGAAAGCCATTTCCCAGAAAGGCAAAGTATCCCTTCGGGCTGCCAAACAGGTGATCAATGCCGGACTGAACGTTGATTTAAAAACAGGCTGCCGCATGGAAGTGGATGCCTTTGCCCTGTGCATGGCCAGCGAGGATGCCAGGGAAGGGACAACGGCATTTCTTGAAAAGCGGAAAGCGGTTTTCAAAGGCAGTCTGACGGGTGAATAATTGGTTATTTTATGCTTCGTTGTGCTGAAGGCATCGTGTTTTTTTATAAATAGGGAGTTGTTTTAATGATTTATGATATTGAGTTTGAAAGCCTGCCGCGAGAGGCGCTGACCGCGATTCAGTTAAGGCGCCTCAGGGCAACTCTGGAACGGGTCTATGCCACGGTTCCGTTTTATCGAAAACGATTTGAAGATGCTGGAATTACACCCAACGACATTAATACCTTAGCGGATTTTCAGCGCCTGCCCTTCACTACCAAACAGGACCTTCGGGACAATTATCCTTATGGCATGTTTGCGGTTCCGATGGACAACGTGGTTCGGATTCATGCTTCATCCGGGACAACCGGTCTGCCGACTGTTGTCGGTTATACGGCCAGAGACATCCATACCTGGTCGGAGCTGATGGCCAGAGCCCTGACAGCCGGTGGCGCCGGCCGTCGGGACATTATCCACAATGCCTATGGATATGGACTTTTTACCGGCGGGCTGGGTGTCCATTACGGGGTGGAAAAGCTGGGCGCATCGGTAATTCCGGTTTCCGGTGGCAACACCAAACGACAGATCATCATCATGCGCGATTTCGGGCCGACCATTTTGACTTCCACTCCATCTTATGCCCTTCACTTGGCTGAAGAGGCTGAAGAAATGGGGATTTCATTTGAAAAACTGAAATTCAAATACGGCATTTTCGGTGCGGAGCCCTGGTCCGAGCAGATGCGCCTTGAGATCGAGCGAAAACTCCATCTCAAGGCCGTGGATATTTACGGGCTCAGCGAAGTGATGGGCCCGGGGGTTGCGGTGGAGTGTCATGAGGCCCAAAACGGACTGCATATTTTCGAAGATCATTTTATTCCCGAGATCATCGACCCGGCAACCGGAAAGGTTCTGCCTTACGGCGAAACCGGGGAACTGGTCTTTACCTCGATTACCAAAGAAGCCTTTCCGATCGTTCGGTATCGGACGCGCGATATCACCTCGCTGAATCCGGAACCCTGTATCTGTGGAAGAACGCTGGTGCGTATGAAAAAAGTCAGCGGACGAACCGATGACATGCTCATTATCCGAGGGGTGAATGTCTTTCCATCCCAGATTGAAAGCGTTCTGATGGAAATTGAAGGCATCGAACCCCATTATCAGCTCGTGGTGGATCGGGAGGACAATCTGGATACCCTGACGATTCATGTGGAAATCAGCGAGCGGAGCTTTTCAGATGAGGTCAAGGTGCTGCAGCGGCTGGAAAGAAAAATTTCACACAGCATCAAGGAGTATCTGGGTGTTTCCGCCAGGGTCAAGCTGGTTGAGCCCAAAGTTATTGCCAGAAGTCAGGGAAAAGCCGTAAGGGTGATCGACAACCGCAAGATATGATGCCCAGGTCTTTTGGCATCAGCTTTTACATAAAGGATGATACGGATGCGAGTAAAGCAGATTTCTGTTTTTCTGGAAAATAAGGCCGGAAGACTTTCCGAAGTTACTGCGATTCTGGCTGAAGCCGGGATCAACATCCGCGCCCTTTCGGTTGCGGACACTTCCGATTTTGGCGTGCTGAGACTTATTGTTAATGATAATCAGAAGGCTTTGGAAGTCCTGAAAAACAATGGATTTTCGGTGGGAATTACTGACGTCGTGGCGGTCGAAGTTACGGATAAACCCGGGGGACTTCATCAGATTCTGGATTTGCTGCACAAGGCGCGGATCAACGTGGAGTATATGTATGCATTTGTCCAGCAGAGCGGAAACAATGCGGTCATGATTTTCCGCTTTGATCATATTGATGAGGCGATCAAGCTGTTGGAAGAAAACGGGTTGACCGTAATCAATGGATCAAAAGTGTACACGCTGTAAAAGCCGTGATACATGTCAAAAGGATAAGTGCTGCGCAAATGGCTTGAATCTTGATTTTCAATTTATGATCTTATCAAGAACATCCGGCGGAATCTGTCCCAGGTAAAGCTTTCCCTCGATGAGATAGGCCGGAGTTCCGCTGATGCCCAGTTTCATGCCGTCCCGAACATCGGTTAAAAGCTTGATCTGGATCTGGGGGTCATAAATATTCGGCGCTGTTCCGCCTGTGTCAATACCAGCTTGTTTCGACAGCGTTTTGGTATTGATGGCCCCTTCCGAAATATCCGTGTTAAACAGGACATCGTTCATTTCCCAGAATTTTCCTTTGGACTGGGCGTAAATGGCCAGAAGAGACATGGCGGCCGACCCGATATGAAACGGTTCCTTGACAATCGGATTGACTTTGTCATCCATCGGATAATGGTGATGAATCAGCCTGATTTTGCCCAAATGGGTCTCAATGAGCCTGCGAAGAAAAAAATGCATTTTTTTGCATTGAAAACATTGATAATCGGTAAATTCAGTAATTTCTATAACCGGCGCGATTGCTCCGATCCAGGGGTGTCCATCTTCCGTGATGCCGGTGGGAATGGATTCTGAAAGTGGGGGAGGGGTCAGGTTCCAATAAGCAGGGAATTTTGTGATCATGACAAAAAAAACTGTCCCGAATACCAGCATCAGCACCATGATTTGGGGTCTTTTTTTATGCCATAGGAATCGAACATCCAGAAGCAAATCGGCTATCAGCTCATTTTTGCCGAATCGCCTGCGAATCAGCCACGCGTAGAACAGCAGCAGAAAATTAATGGCATAGCTGACGATACACATGAGGCAGTAGCTGTGAATATACAGGGCTGCAATCAGCCCCAGTGCAAGGCTATAAAGGCTGAATCCCAGCAGTATCCAAAACAGAAAAGGCCATAAGCGCTCTTTTCCCGCTTCTTTGGATCCGGCAAAAGGCAGAAGAACCAGAACGCATAAATATCCAAAAACTCCCCAAACCGGAACCGGAGCTCCCCAGAGGATGGAATATGGGCTCTGAGATACCGTATCACAGTTAATCGCCTTTGAAATGGCGCAAAAACTGGCATATCCGATATCGGTATAAACCCTATAATGGGATATCGACAGGTACATCGCATCTGCAAGGCCCATCCCGGATAGAATAACGACCACCCAGAAATAAACCGGAAATGGAAGCGGAATAACGGGTTTGGGTGAATTGCCTTTCATGATGTAAAAAATCCGATCTTATATGTGATCAGCCTGTTTGACTGCGAGGTCACCGTTTGTTTTTCTTCCACGCGCTCCGGGATCTTGTTCCTCCGAAATCCCGAGAACATATCAGAGAACCCTTACGCCTGCAAGCTGGGCCTCCAAAGCCATTCCCACCATGTTTGTATTCAAGACGCCGGCGGCCCGCAGTGCCTGTACCAGTTGGTGAGCCTGTCCGGCCGGAACGGATAAAAGAAGCCCCCCTGAGGTCTGGGGATCGAAGAGGAGCTGTCTTTGCGCGGATGAGAGACTGGCTTTTACCTCCAGATGTGCCTCGACCAGTTTTCGGTTGGCCGGGTTGCTTCCCGTGGTTTCCCCCTTGCGATACATGTCCAAGGCATTGGCATAGAAGGGCAGATCTGCATAAACAAGATCAATCTGCACGCCGCTGCCGCGGGCCATCTCCAGCGCATGGCCTAAAATGCCGAAGCCGGTAATATCCGTGCAGCCATGAACATCATAATTCAGCGCCACTTGAAGGGCGGTGTGGTTGAGGGCGGCAATTTCGGGCAGGATTGCTTCCAGCTCCTCCCATGGCAGTTTCCTGGCCCGGTTAGCATTGAAAAGAACTCCCGTCCCCAGAGGCTTGGTGAGGACAAGCGCATCTCCGGGGCGAGCCCCCGTGTTGGTCAGAATACGGTCCGGCGATACGATTCCGGTTACAGCCAGCCCGTATTTGGGTTCCTCGTCGTCTACGGAGTGGCCGCCGGCCAGAGAGGCGCCCGCCTCCGTGATCTTTTCGTAGCCTCCGCGAAGAATTTCCCTGAGCATATCGGACCCGAGTTTCTTCATGGGATACATGACCAGATTCAGCGCCGTGATGGGGCGGCCCCCCATGGCATAAACATCCGAGAGGGAGTTGGCGGCGGCGATGCGTCCAAACCAGATGGGGTCATCCACCGGCGGCGTAATGAAATCGACGGTTGATATGACCGCAAGTTCGTTACTGAGCCGATATACCGCGGCATCGTCGCTGGACTCAAATCCTACCAGAAGATTGGGGTCCGTGGGTAAGGGAAACCCCTGTAGTGCGTCCGACAGAGCCGTCGGACCAATTTTTGCCGCTCAGCCGCAAGTCCGTGCCAGCCCGGTGAGAGTCTTCTTTCTGCCAAAGAGATTCATTTTTTCCTTTTCGAAAACAGTCTGTATCGCTGTTCAGCATATGGGAACAAATATGTCAATTTATGATGTAAATATTGAAATATATTAACGGGATAAATCTGTCAAATTCAATTAAGTTATAGTTTAAACCGTAATATTCCTATTGTTTATCATCCGGACAATGATATTGAACTTTTACGAAGCCAGCAAACATGTTATGGATAGTCTATCTGTATCATGTCATTTTCGGTTTATAATAGGGGGCAGCTCATGAAACCAGACGACACGATCATATCCCGCATCCTGTTTCACCCCAGAGAGGAGGAGCCGGGTTATGTCCCGGAAGGAATTCGGACTGTCACCGTATCCGGGAACGTCAGAATCGGCGGATATCTGCATCTTCATTCGACAAGCGACACGCTCCTGCTTTTTTTCCACGGCAATGGCGAAATCGCTGCCGACTATGACGACATTTCATCCTTTTTTACCGGTTGCGGCGTTTCGTTCTGGATCGTCGATTACCGCGGGTACGGCCGGAGCACCGGCCTGCCGGCATACAGTCTCATGTTCGACGATGCGGAAGCCCTCTTGGACGATATCCCCCGCATTAAACAGGTCGTGGGCAGGACGTTCAACCGTATTCTGGTCATGGGCCGATCTCTCGGGAGTGCGTCCGCGATATTTCTGGCATCCCGCCATGCTTTGAAATTGAGTGGCCTGATCCTGGACAGCCCGTATGCCGATGGACTGAAGCTCATTTACAGACTGAGCGGCATTGCTTTGAACAGGCAGGATTTGCCGGTGTTTATGGATAACATCGATCTCATGCGCACCGCCGATCTTCCGACCCTGATCATTCATGGTACTGTTGACCAGATCATTCCCATTTCCGATGCCAGAGTCCTTTATAACGCCTGCGTAAATACGGCCAAGAGCCTGGTCGAGATCGAGGGCGCCGGACACAACGACCTGATGTTCAGAGATGCGGACCTTTACTGGTCATCGGTCCGGGAGCACATCATTCAAACAATCTCCAATTCTGATTGAATTTATCATGGACTGCATCCGGACGGAGAATGGGGATAATGGTTGAAATCAATGGATAGTGAATCAATATACGCGGACAGACTTATTTCCATTACTGAGGATGCAATCACTTTCAGGCGCTACTACTACCCAACAGGAAAGAGCAAGGTTGTACGCTTATCCGATATTGAATGTATTGTGGTCAGAGCGCTCACGATCTGGAACGGAAAGTGGAGACTTCACGGGACTGGATCAATTAAAACCTGGTACCCGGAGGATATGAATCGACCACGGCGAGATAGGATATTCTTTGCCGAGCTGAAAAACCAATGGGTCAACATCGGCTTCACGGTTGAGAACGCAGATCGTGTAAAAGGGATTCTGAGAAAGTTGAATCTCATAAAAGAATAGTGCCGCTTCAACAACGGTGGGAACGGACGATGATGGTGATCCGCATCGCGTCAGGCATAAACGAGGTGAATGAATGAAAATATCGATTATTCTGGCGCATCCTGATAAAGACAGTTTTAACCACGCAATCGCATCCACGGTTGCAACCGAGGTTGTTCAAAACGGCCATGGGATTTACTTTCACGATTTGTATGCGGAAGGGTTTGATCCGGTTCTTCCCGGAAAGGAGATACCGTCCGGGGCGGTTCTTCCGCAATCGGTGCAGAATCATTGCGATGAGATATCTACCGCCGATGGCATTGTTATCGTCCATCCGAACTGGTGGGGCCAGCCTCCGGCAATTCTTAAAGGCTGGATAGACCGGGTCATCCGCCCGGGGGTAGCGTATAATTTTCTGGAAAATGATAGCGGCGAAGGCGTGCCAGCAGGTCTTCTGAGGGCGCGATCGGCCATCGTGTTCAATACTTCCAACACTCCAGTGGACAGGGAACAGTCGGTGTTCGGCGATCCATTGGAGCTGATTTGGAAGAAATGCATATTCGAGCTGTGCGGGGTAAAGATTTTTTATCGGGAAATGTTTGGTGTCGTTGTCACCAGCACGTTCGAGCAACGGAGACAATGGCTTGATAAGGTCAGAAACACGGTTAACCACTATTTCCCGGCCCCAAATAATAAACCTGGCGGCTTCGTGAACAGAGGTGATTAAATGACAAACGCTGTATTTGAAAAAGCCTCATTGGCAGGAATTCAATTGAAGAACCGGATCATTCGTTCGGCAACGCATGAAGGAATGGCCGATGAAAAAGGCCTTCCGACTGAAAAGTTGAAAAAGCTCTATATCCGTTTGGCAAAAGGAGAGGTCGGCGCCATCATTACCGGTTATGCCGCAGTTCAGGCAGACGGGAAAAGCAGCCTGTTTGCCATGTCGATGATTGACAGCGACGACAGCATTCCGGCGTATCGGGAGATCACCAGCGCGGTTCATGAATACGGCACGCCGATCATCATGCAGATAGCGCATTGTGGAAGGCAAACCCGCTCGAAGTCCACAGGGCTGCAAACGGTAGCCCCTTCGGCAATTCGCGATGCGTTTTATAGCGAGGATATGCCAAAGGAATTGTCCGAAGATGAAATTAATCAAATTATCGACAATTTCGTTTCGGCGATTGTCAGAGTAAAGCAAGCGGGTTTCGATGGCGTTCAACTTCATCTGGCACACGGCTATTTGCTATCCGAATTTTTATCCTCCCATTCAAATCGACGGAAAGATCGCTGGGGCGGGTCAACCGAAAACAAATATCGCATTGTTGGCGAGATTTTTAAAAGAGCCGAAGAACGGGTCGGTGATTATCCGATCCTGGTCAAAATGAATGCTCACGACGGGCGCGGAAACGGAATGAAAATTGAAGAAGCGGTTCGGATCGCCCAATTGCTGGAAAAATCCGGTTGCGCGGCAATTGAAATATCCTGCGGAGTCTTTGAAGATGGTCTGTACTCCATGCGCGGAGAAAAACTGCCGGCCGATGCGGCCATGGCATATACTTTCAAGTACAAGCATCTTCCGGGACCGGTTAAGGCGATTGCAAAACCGGTTCTCAGGGCATTCATGAAACAGCCCAAGCCCCTGCTGAAGTATAATCTCGATGCGGCGATTCAAATAAAGGCGGCTGTGAATATTCCGGTGATCGTTGTCGGCGGGATAAACAATATAGACGATATCAACGTCATTATCCAAAATCATCATTTAAATTTTGTTTCCATGAGTCGGCCATTTATTATCGAACCTGGTATCGTGAGTAAATTTATTCAAGGAACCGATACAAAATCCAAATGCATCATGTGCAACTATTGTGCAATCATCGGCGAGGAAAGACCACTGAAGTGTTATTACGGGAAATTGCCATAAAATAAGGACAACAAATGTTTAAGAACCGAGGTCTTCGATGGCTGATTATTTGCGTCACTCTTTGTAGCTGCCGGAATACCGGGAAGGAAAACCGTTTATGAAATTCACTTTTGCACACAATAATTTTAACGTATTGAACCTGGAAAAAAGTCTCGATTTCTACAAAAATGCGCTGCAACTGACTGAAGCCAGAAGGCGGGAAGCGCCGGATGGGAGTTTTGTCCTGGTTTTCCTCAGTGACGGTCAGATGCCGCACCAGCTCGAATTAACCTGGCTCAGGGACCGCCAGGAATCTTATAATCTCGGTGATAACGAATTTCATCTGGCTTTGATGGTTGACGATTTTGCGGGCGCCCATGCCCTGCATGAAAAAATGGGCTGTATCTGTTATGAAAATAAAGCCATGGGAATCTACTTTATCAATGATCCGGACAATTACTGGATCGAAATTGTCCCCAAAAGATGATGGGGGTGGCGGATGTCAGACCTACGGTTACCATTCATTGCAGCCGGGAATGAACACCGCTTGTCCCGGCGCCAGTTTCTTGAAATGGGCGCTAAATTTGCCCTGATGGCCAGTGGTTGCCATCTCTTCCCCGGCGCTTGGCCGGCTTCAGCCGAATCGGATGATCCTCCCGAAGCCCGGTACTGGGCCGGATCGGTAGGTGAAAAGGCCGACTGCTTGGCCTGCCATACCGCTCAGGAGACGATATCAGAAAAATACTACCACCGGAAGCAGCCGATCGTAAAGTGCCTGCTGTGCGCCCAGGGGTGTGTGCTGAAAAATGGGGAGCGGGGCCGGTGCCGGGCCAGGATCAATCAGAACGGTGTGCTGAAAAGCCTGGTCTATGGCCATCCCGCCGCCATTCATGTCGACCCCATTGAAAAAAAGCCGTTTTATCATTTTCTGCCCGGCTCAAACGCGTTTTCCCTGGGAACGGCCGGATGCCCGCTTAGCTGCCGGTTCTGTCAGAACTGGGAGATATCCCAGGCCAGGCCCGAAGATATCCGTACATCGGTTTATTCTCCCGAAGAGATCGTTTCTTCATCCGCCCGGAAACACTGTCCCGTCATTGCGTTCACCTACAACGAACCCACGGTTTTTATCGAATATCTCACGGATATTGCCCGGCAGGGCCGAAAAAAGCGGATGAAAAGTGTGCTGGTAAGCTGCGGATTCATGAATTCCCGGCCCCTGGATGAGATGTGTGAGGTTCTGGATGCGATCAAGATCGACCTGAAGGGCTTCAGTCCGGATTTTTATCGCGATGTCTGCCGGGCGGAACTGGACCCGGTACTGCGCAGCATTAAAACGATTTCGAAAAAAAAGGTTCATCTGGAAATCGTCAACCTGGTAGTCCCCACCTTAAACGATTCCCCTGCCATGATGACCCGCCTGATCGAGTGGGTGGCCGGTGAAATCGGCCCGGATGTGCCGATGCATTTCACCCGGTTCCATCCGGCTTACCAGATGCTGCAACTGCCCCCGACACCGGTTTCAACCCTGGAAACGGCCTATGAAACCGCAAAGTCAAAAGGCCTTCACTATCCCTACGTGGGCAATGTGCCGTCACACCCGGGAAACCACACCTATTGTCCGTCGTGCGGCAAAATAGTCGTGGAGCGGACCGGGTTTTTTGTTCTGTCCAACCGGACCCTGAACGGTAAATGCCCGTTTTGCGGGCGGGTCATTGCCGGCGTCTGGTCCTGAAAACCAGGGGAGGTGTACCATGATGTGGTTTCGATGGCTCTTTATCTTGCTTGCGCTCTGCGGGGTGCAAATTGCGGACTGCTCGGCCGATAGTTCTTTTGGCCGTCCCGCGGTCATGGCCGGAAAATTCTATCCTGAAGATCCCGGTCGGCTTTCCGCCCTTATCGATGCCATGATGCACGATGCGGTTACTCCCGAGATGGAAGCGCCCGTGGCACTGGTGGTCCCCCATGCCGGGTACACGTATTCCGGTCAGATCTGCGCGGATGCGTTCAGGCTGGCTTCCCGTTTTTCGTTTGATCGGATCATTGTCCTGGGGACCAATCATACGGATTCGGATTTTCAAGGCATCTCCGTTTTTGATGCCGGTGAATTCGAGACCCCGCTCGGCCGGATTCCGGTTGATGAAGAGATTGCCAAAAAGCTTGTTTCAGCCGGCAAATCTGTTACAGCCGACCGAAGGGTACACAGCCGGGAGCATTCGATTGAAGTAATCCTGCCATTCATTCAGAAGGTATTTCCAAAGGCAAAAATTGTTCCTGTCATCATCGGTGCGCCGAATAGAGACATGTGCCAATGGTTTGGTGGCGTTCTTGCCGATGCGATACGGGAGAAAAGCGCACTGATCATTGCCAGTTCGGATCTGTCCCATTACCCGAACTACAGCGACGCAACCGAAGTGGACCGCAGCATCCTGAATGCCATGAAGCGTCTGGATCCCGGCGCGCTTCTGGCTGAAGTCCGGCACCAGGAGGGCCTGCAAATCCGGAATCTGGCGACCACCGCCTGCGGATTGGGGCCGATCCTGACCGCAATGGCCGCGGCCCGATCCTTGGGCGCGGACTGCGGCAGGGTCATCAGTCATGCCAATTCCGGCGATACCACGCTTGGAGATCGCTCCCGGGTGGTCGGCTATGCTGCCATGTCTTTTTGCCGGGCGTCCCGATCCTGCGGTGATCTATTGCCTGCCAGAATCCCAACCCAGGCGCCGGCTTTGACCGGCGAGCAGAAACAGGTTCTGCTTTCCTTTGCTCGGAACACCATTCAGCAGTATCTGGAAACCGAATCCACGCCGCTGTTCAGGCGGGAGGACCCCGCTTTTCTGGAAAAACAGGGTGCGTTCGTTACGTTGAAAAAACACGGCGAACTGCGCGGGTGCATCGGCAACATGACACCGGATCTGCCCTTGTACCAGACCGTCGGCCGGATGGCCCTGTCCTCGGCGCTTCATGATTCCAGATTTCCCCGGCTTTCCCTGTCTGAGCTTAAGGATGTAAAGATCGAGATCTCGGCTTTAACGCCCTATCAACGGGTCGATTCGGTGGACCAGATTCGGATCGGGCAGGATGGGGTCCTTTTGAAGCGTTCGGGCCGCTCCGCGGTTTTTCTGCCCCAGGTGGCGCCGGAGCAGGGCTGGACCCGGAATGAAATGCTGGACAACCTGTGCCGCAAAGCCGGGTTATCGTCTGATTGCTGGAAACAGGGCGCTGAATTTGACACTTTCCAGGCAATCATCTTCAGTGAACCGTGACCCCTCGGACCCGGACGGTTTAAAGGCCGTTCGTCCATCCGGCAGTTGCCGCTCAGGGATCTCCACGCTGGACCCGGTTTTGTTCGGGATCGGGTCGGTCTCGGTACTGGGCCAGGTGGTTCTTTTCCGGGAATGGATGGTTGCCGGTTACGGAGTGGAACTCATCTGTGTCCTGGCCCTGGGCGCATGGCTGCTCCTGAACGCCTCGGGCGTTTTCCTGGCTGCCTCGGGACGGGGTCCGAATCTGTCCGTTACGCTGTTTCTGGCAGGTCTTGGGGTATTGGCAGACGTGGTTTTCATCCGGTCGCTTCGGAACATTGCCGGCCTTCCTCCTGGGACTTATCTTCCGCTGACTGTTTTCATCCCGGCCGTTGTTGTGTCCCTGCTGCCGCTTTGCCTGTTTCTGGGCGCTGCCTTTCAGCGGGCCGCGGATCTTGGGGCGCGGCATGGCCGCACCCTGGCCCGCGCCTATGCCGTGGAATGCTCGGGCAGCGTATTCGGCGGCCTTTTATCCTCCCTGATGCTGTATTGGGGCATTCAGAACATGGTCCAAGCCATAGTCTGCGCGGCCATTACAATCGCGGCTGCAATCCTGGCCGTGGAGATAATCCCGGGAAGAGGCTATGGTCGTCCGGGCGTGTCTGCCTTGAAGTGGCTTTTAGCGGCCATATCCCTGATTGCCCTGATGGCAGGTTCCGACAAGCTGGACCAGGCCATGACCCGGTGGAACCATTCCGAGTTGATGGAAAGTCTGGATTCCGGATATGGAAGGCTCACGGTGACCCGAAGTCAGGGCCAGACGGTGCTGTATCAAAATGACGTCCTGATTGCCGACACCCAGTCCGCCAGCGCCGAGGAACTGGTCCATCTGGCCTGCCTGCAACATCCGGATCTCCGGCAGGTGCTGATTCTGGAAGGATCTGCCGAAGGGCTTGCCGTGGAGGCGGCCAGACACCGGCCGGATCGAATCGATCAAGTTGAAATCGATCCGGCCCTGATCCGCTTGACCCGGAAGTACATGACAGAGGATTCGTCGGAGTCCGGCCTGCAGCTCAACATTCACACCCATATTCAGGACCCGCGCCAGTATCTGAGATCGGATCAGACTTATGATCTGATTATTTCAGGCTGCGCCGAACCGTCGTCCGCCCTGGCCAACCGGTTTTTTACCCGGACGTTTTTCAAGGCGTGCCGGGGGCGGCTGGCGCCCGGAGGGATTCTGGGATTCCGGCTGAATTCATCGGAAAATTTCTGGTCTCCGGCATTGGCGTACCGGAATGCGTCGGTTGTAGCCGCGCTTAACTCCGTGTTCCCGCATGTCCTGGTGCTTCCGGGAAGCGTCAATGTGGTGCTGGCGTCTCAGTCCGCCCTTGTGACCGATCCGCGGATTCTGATCTCGCGGTACCGGGACAGGGATCTGAAAACGCGGTTGGTGACGCCGCCCTACATCGAGTATGTTCTGTCCAACGATCGACGCGATGAGATTGGCCGTATTCTTGCCGCCCAGGATGCTCCTCTGAACACGGACGATCGGCCGGTCTGTTATCCGCTGACCACCTGGATATGGCTTTCAAAGCTGATCCCGGTCCTGGCTCATCAAAACGTCTCCGTTTGGATTCAGGCTGCGCTCCGGTACGAAAGGATCGCGGTGCTTTTTATCATTCTTGTCTGTGGCATCGGAATGAACCGGCTGGCTGTAAGTGGCGGTTCTTTGGCTTATGCGGCCGCAGGCTTTGCCGGGTTTGGCGGAATGGTGATGGAGAGCGCCATGATGCTCCATTACCAGACGCAGAGCGGGGCACTCTATCAAAATATGGGGATACTGTTCATGGCGTTTATGCTTGGCATGAGCGCGGGCGCCGTGGCGACGCTGAACCTGATGAGCCGTTTCAGGGACCGACCCGGTTCTCGGTTCGTGGACGCGCTGCTGTTTTTCCTGCCGGCTGTGGTATGTATGGGATGGGCAGGAATGCAGCGCCTGAGCGGTGCGCAGAATCTGATTCTGATGGGGGCGCTTCTGTCTGTCGCCGGATTCGGGGTATCGGCCATATTCACCCGGTACGCAAACAATTCCGGCCATTCGCGGCCGCTTTATGCGGCCGATGTTGCCGGTGGCGGCATCGGCGCCCTTGTCTGCGGGATATTGCTTTTTCCGCTGCTGGGATTAAGCCGCTCTGTCTTTCTGCTGGCGGGAATGTCCATCGCGGCCGGTATCGGGGTTGCGCTGTCGCGCCGTCATAATTCTTGACAGTGAGCGGTGTATTCCTTACACTTAAAGTAAGGCTGACTATTCCTTACAAAGAGGTGACTCATGATCGTTGCAAAGGTAACATCCAAAGGGCAGATCACCATTCCCAAGGAGATTCGGGAAAGGCTGGGGGTTCATCCGGGTGAGGATGTGGGATTTGAGGAAAAAGACAACCTGCTCTTTATCTGCAAAGTGGTTACCCAATCTCCATTCGACAAATGGGTGGGAAAACTGAAACATCTGAAAGGGCAACGAAGCGACGATCTGGTGAGGGAGACCCGTGGGGATGATAACGGCCGTTGACACAAACATCATCCTGGATGTCCTGATTCCGGGAGAGCCTTTCGGTGAGTCTTCCAAGAAACTTCTGGATCTCCATTTATCCAAGGGCAAACTCATTATCTGCGAGGTCGTCTTTGCCGAACTGGCGGCCGGGTTTCCATCCGGACAGGAACTTGAATTTTTTCTTGAGGATACGGGAATCGAGCTTGTCTGTTCGAATGAAAAAGCGCTTTTTTTAGCCGGTTCGAGATGGGAGAAATATGCGAGAAAAAGCGACAGGAGCCGGTTTTCATGCGGCAAGTGCGGTCATGCCTTTCAAGTTCCCTGTCCGCAATGTACGGCGGTGCTAAAAAAACGGCTCCATGTGCTGGGCGATTTTCTTATCGGCGCCCATGCCCTGATATATGCGGACGGCATTCTTTCACGGGACCTCGGCGTCTATAAAACTTATTTCAAAGACCTTAAGGTATTCGGTTCGATATGAGCGAACCTTTGAGGAGATATCCATCCGCCGTGTTTAGATATGGAAAATGAACGTACGAATGACAATCGGAATCAATCCGGATCAAAGACCGTAGCCGCGGCCCTGAACGTTCTGGACAGCCCACAAGGCATGAGCCGTTGGACGCGTCTGCTTCCTTTTCTGGGTCCTGCGTTTATCGCCAGCGTTGCGTATATCGATCCGGGAAATTTTGCCACGAATATCGCCGCCGGCGCCCAATTCGGGTACATGCTGATCTGGGTGATTGTGGCCAGCAACCTCATGGCCATGCTCATTCAGACACTTTCCGCCAAGCTGGGCATTGCAACGGGCATGAATCTGGCCGAGCACTGCCGGAAGATGTTCCCCAAGCCGGTTGTCATCGGTATGTGGGTTTTGATGGAACTGGTGGCGATGGCCACGGACCTGGCGGAATTTCTGGGCGCGGCCCTGGGATTCAATCTCCTGCTGGGTGTGCCGCTTTTTGCCGGAGCGGTTCTGACAGCGATCTCGACATTTTTGATTCTGGGTCTCGAGCGATTCGGTTTTCGGCCGCTTGAAGCCGTCATATCCGCCATGGTCGGCGTGGTAACGCTGTGTTATGTGGCAGAGACCCTTATCGTCAAACCGGATTGGGTCAATGTTCTGTACTTTGCCGTTGTCCCGCATTTCAACGGGGCTGAAAGCGTTGTTCTGGCATCCGGCATTTTAGGCGCCACGGTCATGCCCCATGCCATCTTCCTGCATTCCGCATTGACTCAGGGGCGCATCGTGGTCAAGGACAGCGGTCAGTTAAAGCGCCTGTATCATTATGAGATCGTGGATGTGGCGATCGCCCTGGGAGGCGCAAGTTTTGTCAATGCCGCCATGTTGATCATGGCGGCGGCCACGTTTCACAAAACCGGACTGACTCACATCGCCACCATCGAAGAAGCCTATCGCACCCTGGAGCCGCTGCTGGGAAAGGCCGCAGGCTGGTTTTTCGGCCTCTCGCTCCTGGTGGCCGGTCTCTCGTCGTCAACCGTGGGAACCAGCGCCGGTCAGGTCATCATGCAGGGTTTTCTTGAGCGGCATATTCCGGTCTGGGTTCGTCGACTGGTGACCATGGCGCCTTCGCTGATCGTTATCGGAGTGGGTCTGGATCCCACCCACACCCTGGTCATGAGCCAGGTGGTGCTCAGTTTCGGACTTCCCTTTGCCATCATCCCGCTGGTGATGTTTACCCGCCGCCGGGATATCATGGGGGATCTGGTAAATCAGCCCCAAACCACATTTTTCGCGGGTCTGGTTGCGGCCATCATTGTCGTATTGAATTGTTATCTTCTTTTTCAAATATTCACGGCAGGGTAATGTCATGTTCAAACACATTCTGATTCCCCTGGATGGATCGCTTCTGGCCGAGGTAGCGCTGCCGGCGGCCGCTTATCTGTCCGGAAAATTTCAAGCAAGCGTCACGCTGGTGCATATCATCGAAAAAAACGCCCCGGCTGAAATCCATGGGCAACCGCACCTGAGAGATGCGGTGGAAGCCGCGGCCTATCTGAAAAAAATATCCCGGAAATGGTTTCCGGAAGGGCTGCGGATCGAATGCCATGTGCATGCCACCGAAGTCGACAATGTCGCGGAAAGCATCGTGCAGCATAGCGGGGAATTTGATTATGACCTGATCGTGATGTGCTCGCACGGCCGCGGCAGGGCCCTTCATCTCATCCTGGGAAGCATGGCCCAGAAAGTCATTTCCATGGGATCGATTCCCGTTCTGATCGCCCGTCCGGGTGAACATGACGAAATTCCGGCATTTTCCTGCTCGGCCGTGCTGACGCCGCTCGATGGCGTTCCGGATCATGAACAGGCTCTGCCGGTTGTAAAAATTCTGGCGCAAGCCTGCCAGGCAACCATCTGTCTGGCGATGGTCGTTCCCCGGTTTGGAAGTCTTTCGGGCCAGATGACGGTGACGAGCCGGTTTCTGCCGGGAACAGTCTCCAAAATGCTGGAATTATCCGTTCAGAGCGCCGAAGCCTATCTCAAGTCCCTGGCCGATACGCTGATAAGCGAAGGGTTTGCCGCAAGTGTCCATGTCCGGCGCGGTGATCCGGCGGACATCATTGTGGCCATCGCCCGGCAGTTGCAGGCGGATGTCATTGTACTGGCTACCCACGGCAAATCAGGGATGGCGGCTTTCTGGGCAGGAAGCGTGGCCCATAAAGTATGCAGCCAGTGCCGGATCCCGATACTGTTGGTTCCGGTGAAAAACGACTAATGGGCTCAATGAAATCATACCCATCACTCGTCCATGCCAATTCAAAAAAGAAACATTGACGCATTACAGGCTTTGCTGTATCAAAATTACAGGTAACCTGATCAATCCATCTTAGTTCCACCCGGAAAAAGCACCATCTTTTCAATATGTTTTTGCTCCGACTTCCTTGAGCGTCGCACTTTTAACGGTATAGGTGTAATCATCGTAATTCTGAGATCGTTGAATGTTAAAAACGCCTTTACGTCCCCGGTTGATAGCTCAGCCGGATCATTGCTTTACCGAAGCCTTTCAAATAATGATGTTGATGGATATCCGATATCCCGTTTTGTTTCAGTAACGCCTTGTATTGAGGAACAAGATCAGGGGGGATCGTTTTATCGTATTTATCCCTTTCCGTTTAATATGATTAATCGCAGGATAAACAGCTATAAAATATGTAACTTTCTTAAGTTATTATTAATTGTTTTTGCGCTTGAGATTAACCAGAAGGTTTAACCATCCTCTGAATGATAAACAGAAACCACTTAACCACTGGTTATGAAGGGATAAAGGAGGCAAACAATGACTATGGATTTACTCGATGTGGCTTGGAACGACGATATCATAGAAGATGTCCAAGCCGTAAATTATGAAAATATTACTGTATACTCAAGAGATTGGACTGTAGAAACTATTAATAATCAGATTACTCAAAGTAATATTGACCTTAATCCGGGTTTTCAACGACGGAACGCATGGAATGACCAGAAGCGTAGTCGTCTTATAGAATCACTTATTATTGGTGTGCCTATCCCAGAAATAGTGCTTGCAGAGGATCCAAATAGAAAAAAATCATTCCTTGTTATTGATGGTAAGCAGCGTTTGCTGACAGTTGTTGGATACTTCGATCCGAACATTCCATATTGGACAAGAAAAGACCTTACTGGACTCAAGGCGAGGCCCGACCTTAACGGAGTCAGCTATGAACAATTGAAAACTCTACCAGATTATGTGGATGCACATAGATCACTTCTGAATGCGGACATAAGATGTACTGTAATATCAAATTACGACCAAAACGATATACTTTACGATATATTTTATAGGCTTAACACTGGCTCGGTGCCTTTAAGCACCCAAGAGCTTCGTCAGGTATTGAATAAAGGCGATTTCGCAAATCAACTTATCGCAAGAACCAATCAGTTGCTACCTATCCACCGTGTATTGAATCTGGAAGAACCTGACCCACGCTTACGAGATGTAGAAATTGTTCTTCGTTTTTTGGCATTCGAGGCGTTTGGAACACAATATCATGGCAATTTAAAACGTTTCCTTGACGATGCGATGAGAAATCTTTCTCAGGAGTGGGATCGTAATAGAACACGGATCGAAAACGCTTTTCATATCTTTGACCAAGCTACGCAACGGGCAATATCGGTCCTTACTGAAAAGAAAGTGGGAAGGAAATATAGTGTTGGACGGTGGGAAACACGTTTCAACAAATCCGTTTTTGAGGTAGAGCTGTATTATTTTACGCGAATTCCTGATGTAGCGATAAACAATGACACGAACCATGTATTTATTGAAGGTTTTCAACAACTCTGTGAAAACAACGCGCGATTCAAGAGTTCAATTGAAGCTACGACAAAGACGAATGAAAACTATGTAATTCGATTTGAAGCAGTTAGGGACTTGGTGAACAGAGCCTATAACCTTCAAATCATGGATATACCCGTGACAAGTTGAGGTTATGTGCAATGGTAAAAGTTGATGACCTTTTTATCGATCTTTCTACGCACTTAGATGATTATCAGCAACGCTTTATTACACCTTACTTGCCAGCTGATCCAAACATCGGTCCTGAGGTTTATGAACTCGATGTAAAGGCGTTCTGTCTTCTTGCACATGCGGCCTTTGAGCAATATTTCGAGCAATTATGTTTACATATGATGGGATGTGCAATCAGTAAGTGGATTGATTCCAAAACAATAACTGACTCTCTAACGATGTTACTATGCAGATATGGCTTTCGAATTGAACTATCAGAGGATGACAAAGGGCCTGAAACCACAATATATGACCATCTAAGGCACTTGGCGGAAGATGTTAAAAGACGTTACTCTAATGATATCCACAATAACCATGGAATTTCTCCAAAATATCTCAGAGCCATGCTAGTTCCTGTTGCCATAGATTTCACTCCTAATCCAAATACGGCCAATTCATTATGTAAGCTTTCGCAAGAAAGGGGTGAGTATGCCCATCGCTGTTTTGCCCGACGTTGTCTTGCCCCAGAAGACGCAGCAAACTATGTGACGGATTGTCTTTCCCTTGCAGAAGAGGTTAGGAATAAGGCCACAGCAAAAGGTTTCGCCTAAAAATATCTTCCAGCGGAGCGCAAAAAGTCGCGTCCGCTGAAGAGTCTGTCAGTCGTTTCATCGAGGTTCTATCCATGCGCATCGTCTGTTCTGTATCATTGATTTCACTGGCAGTGCTTGTGCTGTCCGGTTGTGCAAGCACTCATTTTCAAGTCACAGGCCAAGTTCCCCACCAGCCCCTGTGTCAGCCGGTCGGCGAACAAGCCTCGGCACTTGTCTTTTGGGGCCCAAAGTGGCGCCCCAATCAGAAGGAGGTCCCGCTTCGCGAGGCCGCTGCTCAGCGCGGGATTGAGCAATTTTTTTCAACGTCTGAGTGCTTTGCCAAGGTCAGGGTCATCCGTAAGGTCGGCGACCGTGAATCCATCGAACTTCCGCCGGCGGAGGTTCCCGGGCTCGCCGCCGCCTATGCGAGCGCCCCTGATCACGTTCTGTTCATCACTGTCCGCGAACTTGGCCCGATAGTGAAGCTCTTCTCCTCCCTCGCCCTTGTTGAGGGTGGAACCGATGTCGTCCTTGAGATTCGCGCCGTCTCTCCTTCCACTGGGCAAACCACCGCCAACTTCACCGCTCACTGGCAGAACGGAGGCCCATGGGTTATCAAGGGCGTTTCAACATTGGAGCAGGACATTGCCTCCGCACTTCAGGAAGCGCTCAAACCATCGGAGGCTCCGAAATGACAACGGCCCGAAAAGGTGTATTTAAAAGAAAGTCCAGTGCCGTGGCTGCTCGCGGATTATCCGTACGTTATGTCCAGCATTCAAAAACCGAAAACCGGTTTTACATACTGGGGCATACCGACTCAGGCAGGGTATTGTTCTTGGTCTTTACCGTTCGTAAGAACAAGCTGAGAGTTATATCTGCGAGAGACATGAATAAGAAAGAAAGGAGAGTCTACCAAACCCATGAAGAAGAAGATTCCCCAATTTAAGAATGAGGACGAGGAAAGGGATTTCTGGCAAAGCCACGATTCAACCGAATATGTTGATTGGAAGAAGGCGGAACGACTAACCCTTGCCAATTTAAAACCTTCGGTAAAGACCATTTCGCTACGGCTTCCAGAGTCCATGCTTGAAGAGTTGAAGCTGTTGGCCAACAAGCGTGACGTCCCCTATCAATCCTTGGTTAAAGTCTTTCTATCCGATAGAATCGAGCAGGAACTCGCAGGCATAACAAGGCATCATAAGTCGTTCCACCGGATCGCCCAAAAAACGGGCTCCCGATGACCATCGTGTTGGGCGGAATTAAATCACGCCGGCATCGGATTTTTTTATCCATCCGATCTTGCCTTCTGAAAAAGTGATCCGGATATACTCATCCTTTTCCTTGTCGATCTTTACCTTTGCGCCGGCGTGAAGTACAAAGAGCTCGGTTGCATCATCGGTCAGCCCGGAACGAATGGATACCCTGGCCGGCAGAATGACGCCTTCTTTGATAAAGTCGGCCTCATAATCATTGTAGACAGCCGTCAGGGCGAGGATGAGCCCCAACGCCAGCATGACATGGCCCAGCGTTTGGAAGCGTTTTTTTCTTCGGATCACCCGGACCGTCATCAGGACCCAGAAAATCAGATTGAAAATGATCGCCGCCCATTGAATATAAGTCTGCGATAACAGATATTTCCAGAAAAACAAAATCCGGACAACGGGAAGTTCCTTTTCCCCTTTTTCATCCTTGGTGAGAGATTGGGCGTATTCGTGGTTGAATTTGAGATCCGGATCATGTGGCAAGAGCTTTAACGACCGCTCGTACCACAACATGGCATTGCCGATATCCCCGTTTTTCAGATAGGCGTTCCCGAGATTATAAAAAAGCTTGCCGTTTTTTATCCCTTCATCGGCAACCCTGGAAAAGGCGGCCGCTGCTTCGGCAAACCGGTCTTCTTTGTAATCCTTGATGCCGTCCAGAAATGTCCGGGCGGTGTCGCTGGCTCCGGCGATCCCGACTGAGCAAAAGATCAGCAGGACATATAAAAGAATGTGTTTAAATTCTTTCATCGCAATATCTTCCTTACCAGTTCCCGGGTTTCCGAGAGGAAGGTTTCTCGGCTTTTTGAATCCATCTCCTGGCCGCTGAATCTGGCGGAATCGATTCTCTCGATCAAGCGGGTGGCTGAGTTGGCGTCCGCTTCCGAAAACCCCGTGGACTTTAAAATACTTTCGGCTTCGATGTATGTCAGGGATTCGCCCTTGACTCCGGCTTTGGATAGCAGGATTGAAATCAGAGACCGGGACAGGCAGGTTAAGAATTCTTCCGCCGAGACATCGGGCTTGCACGCATCCTTCAGCGCCTGATCCGCACGCTTGGCCATCAGGCGGGATGGGTCATCATTTTTTGTCGTGCGTGTCAGGTAGACTTTCACTCCCAGACAAAGCAGTGCCGGTGCCAGAAGAAGCGCCCAAAACCAGGCCGTGGATAGGGCCTTTTGTGTTTCCAGGGCATTCATGTCTTCTTTCAGGGGAAGAATATCCCGTCCCGTGAATTCCACGTTCTTCTTCAAGGGTTTGACCTCGGAGGCCGGAGGGGAATAGACCTCCAGCTTGTCCTTTTCCTTGGATGGCTGGACGGTGATGGAAACGGGGGCGGTGCGCCGGGTTTGATATTGGCCGCTGGACACATCAAAAAAATTGAATACAATGGGCTCCAGCGTGTATTGGCCTTCTTTTAACGGAACCAGCGCCGTGCGAAACACTTTTTTCCCGGTATATCCGTTCACGCCGGGTTGGATATTCTCCTGGGGTGCATCCTTGTAACTCTTAAATGCATCGGGAATGGCAATTTCCGGGGCTGCCGCATCCATAATGTTGCCGGTTCCGCTGACGGTTACGGATAAGGTGGCGGATTCACCCACGTTCAATGTGGTTTTATCCACTTCCGATTGAATCTGAAACGCGCCCACGAGCCCGGAGAATTGTCCTTTGCCGTTAAAGGGCGGCAGAGGCTTGACTGTAATGCTTAACGGTTCTGTCCGGATGATCCGGGGCTCCAATTTGTTCTGTCCGAAAAACGGATCATCCATCATGCCGAACGGACTTCTTCGCGTGGTTTGACGTCGAACCAGATCGCATTCCAGGATGCCCGGATCAATCGTTTTTGGACCTGCGCCAAGGGGAACCAGCAAAATGGTCAGGTCCGTGACATTGTATTCCCGTCCGTTCATGACGGTTCGGTAAGTTTTTCGGCTGTTTTCCACTTCGTTTGCCGTAAAACCGGAGAATTCGGGCTTCTGCAACCGGGCATTGGTGATCTGAACCGCATTGAACAGCTTGAAAGTATAAAGAATCGGCTCGCCTTCATAGGGACTTGAATTGGAAACTTTTCCCTCTGCAAAAACCTCTTCACTGTCTGTTTTCTCCGGGGTCCTCGGGGTGACCGTAACGACAATCTCTGCGGTTTTCTGGGGGGTTTTGTCCGACACCACCGTCAGGGGGGGGATCACCAGACGCCCTTCTTTTAAGGGAATCAGCGTGTAGGTATTATTTACTTCTCTTGACATCCGGCCGTTAATGATCTGAACGCTGGTGCTCGTACCGCCGGATAGCACCTTGAAATCACGAATGGAAGAAACATCCACCGTACCCTCTCCGCCTTTAACCGATACCGTGAGTTCAAGGGATTCCCCGGGCCCGATCTGGGTGCGATCCACAACCGCCTGAATCTCTGCCGCATGAACAGAGACGCAGAGGTTCAATACGGCAAAAATGATCACCAATATCCAGCAAATCTGCATTCTTCTGCCAAACATTACCAGTCTTTCTCCACGTTGGTTTTTCCGTAAGCGGGAATCATTGCTTTTCCGGGTTGATCCTTCAGACGGTTCAGGAGTTGTTCAGCCTTTTTTTTCTCTTCGGAATTATCCGGATTATCGGCAGGCTTTGATGGTAAAGCCCCTTGTTCTTTTTTGTCTTCGGGTTTTTTCGGCTCCGCTTTTTTTCCGGCAGTCTCTTTTGAAGCGTCGGGACCTTTTTCGTCCTTATCGGTCATCTCATTTCCAAAATCTGGTGAAGACTTGTCTTTGTCGGCATTCTTTTCATCCGTTTGGGGCTGCTCCCCCCGGTCTTTTGGGGATTGTTCTTTCTGCTCTGCTTTCTTCTCTGGGTCCTGTCCCTCTTTTGACGGGTCCTGTTTCGGTTCCTTCTGTTCAGAATCCGATTTCTTGTCACCCTTTTGCTGTTGATTTTGCTGCTCTTTGACCTGTTCCATGACCTGTTTGACATATTCCAGATTCTGCTTGGCCTGAATATCGTCGGGGTTCAGTTTCAGGGCATCTTCATAATTTTTCAGGGCATCTTCGTATTGTTTTTTTCGAAAATCGGCATTGCCGAGATTATAATGGGCTTTTTGCTGAAGCAGCTTATTCTCGGTCTTCAGGGCTTCTTTGTAGCTCTTGGCAGCAGCCTCGTAATCTCCGGTATGATAATAGGCGTTTCCGATGTTATATAAAATATCCGGTCTGTCCGGATGGTCAAGCTGAGCATCGATAAAAAGCTTCAATGCCTTGTCGTAGGCTCCCTGGTTATAGGCGTCGATGCCTTCCCTCAACGGATTTCCGGCATGAACCGGCACGCTCCACAACAACAGGAACATCATTCCTAGTACAGCGGCCTTTTTTCGAACAGCCGGTACAAACAATTCGGCCCCCAGGGCAATGATGGCAAGGGCGAGCACCCACTGAAAGCGATCTTCCCAGATTTGCTTTTTGTCCGTGGAAAGGGTTGAAGCCTCCATTTTCCCGCGGATCTCCTTTGTATAAATCACATCCAGGTCCATGCTGCCGGCGACGGAGCGCACATAGGCCCCGCCCGTGAGAGCGGCCATTTTTTTCAATGTTTCCTCATCGATCCGGGTCAGGATGATGTTTCCGGACCGATCCTTCTTGATTCCACCTGTTTCCGCGGGAAGGGGAACGCCTTCATCGCTTCCCACGCCGATGCAAAACAGCTTTACCCCGGCCTTGCGGGCGCTTTCCGCAGCTTCCATGGGATCGGCCTTGCCCGTGTTCTCTCCGTCTGTTATCAGAATGATGGCTTTCTGGGAAGCCGTATTCAGGTCAAAGGCGGAAAGAGATGCTGCGATCGCGCCTGAAATGTCCGTGCCGCCGACGGGCATGGAATCGGGCGTCAGTGAATTCAAGAAAATGTTAAAGGCTTCATAATCCAGTGTTAGCGGACACTGGAGGAAGGCGGTCCCGGCAAAGGCAACCAGACCCATCCGGTCCCCTTTGAGCATGGCCAGCAGATCATAGATTTCCCGCTTGGCCCGGTCCAGACGGGTGGGCTGAATGTCCGTGGCCAGCATGCTGCGGGAAAGATCGATGGCAACGATGATATCCACGCCTTTTTGCTCGATGGTCTGCCATTTGTAACCGTACTGGGGGCCGGACAGGGCCAGGCAGATGAACAGGAGTGAACACAGAACCAGCCCGGCCTTGATCCAGCGCCGTCCGGAATCCGTTTCCGGAGCAATGGCGTCAAGGCCCTTCGGTGAGGCAAAACGGGCCAGAATGGCTTGCCGGGTCTTCATGCCGTGGACAATCACCAGAAAAAAAACAGGGATGGCCCAGATGAGAAACAGCATTTCTATTTGATTGAATTTCATGGCACACGCATAAATCGGGTATGGGTTAACACGATCCACGCCCCCAGAAGGATAAAAGCCGGAATCAGGAGATACCGGTAGAGCTCATTGTATTCCGCAAAGGTCTGGGTCTTTACCTCGGTTTTTTCCAGCGTATTGATGGTGTCGTATATCTGCTGCAGTCCCTCGGTATTTTCCGCCTTGAAATACAGGCCTCCGGTTTTCGATGCAATGTCCTTAAGGGCGTCTTCATCGATGTCCACCTGCTGATACACATATCGTTCTCCGAAAACCGGGTCCTTGATCAAAAACGGCACCTGGCCCCGGGTTCCCACGCCCACGGTATAGATTTTAATTCCTTTTTGAGCGGCCAGCTCGGTTGCGATCCGGGGAGACAACTCGCCGGAATTGCTATCCCCATCGGTCAACAGGATAATGATATTGGATTTGCTTTTGATATCCTCCAGCCGTTTCAATGAAATGCCGATGGCATCCCCGATGGCCGTGTTCGGGCCGGCAGCCCCGATCCGCAGCCGGTCCAGAATGGATGCGATGGTGTTGTAGTCCCGCGTGAGGGGCAACTGGGTATAGGCATGGGTTCCGAACACCACCATGGCGATGCGATCGCCGTTTCGTTTGGTGATAAAGTCCTGAATCACGCTCTTGATGGCTTCCAGGCGGTTGACGATTTTTCCTTTGTATTGGAAATCAAGCGCGGCCATGCTTTCGGAAAGATCCACGGCAAGCACGATGTTGATGCCTTCCGTCAACACGCTGACCTGTCTGGTTCCCCACTGGGGCCTGGCCATGGCCGCGATCATCAGGCAAAGGGCCGTATATTTCAACACGGGCAGGAGTCTTGCGATCCGCAGCATGCCGGATGGCTGAATATCCCGGATTGGCATCAGGGAAGACAGGTTCAGGACCGGCCGCATTTGCCGGCGTTTCCGGAAATAAATCGCTGCCGGAAACAGGACCAGCAGCAATAGGAAATAGGGAGATGCAAATTGAAACATCATCCAACAACCTGCTTTACAAAATTTCTTACAAAGGAAAGGTCTTGCCGCATTTTACTCACCGCTGCCGAAACCCCGGCGAACTTGACCGGATCGGTTGAGCGGAGCAGCGCTTTCAGTTCCTGGTGCATTTCTCTGGTGGTGCCCATAAGGTCAATCTTCGGGATCAGCTCCTCGGTGGTCATTTCCAGGGCATTGATGGCGTAACGGGCCTGAATATAGGTTCTCAGGATGTTGGAAAGGCTGAAGTAAAACGCCTTGCCATCCATGTTTTCCACGTCCGCGAGCGCATCCAGGAGCCTGAGCGCCGCTTCATGGGGGAGAACCGGGACTGCCACGGAAATCTGTTTGCGATTCCGGTATTTTTTCCAAAAATACACGGCGGCCCCGATACCGGCCAGAATGATGACCGTGCCCAGTATATAAACCAACACGGACCAGTCAGCCGTCAAAATTTCCAGGGACTTGATGTCGTGGATGTCGGTCATCGGAACGGGTGTGTCAATTGCCTGCATTACCGTTTCCTCTTTTCCCGGATTCGAAAATATCGATGCAGCGCATCCACCACGGACCCGGCAGTATGGATTTCAATGCAGTCCATATCGGCATTTTTCAGGGATTGCAGCGTTTGGGCATAGTCCCGGGTCTTATGCTCATGATAACTGCGGCGGATGGATTCATCCGAGGCATCCAGAATAAACTGCCGGCCGGTCTCGGAATCCCGAACCGTCAGAATTCCCGCTTCCGGCAGATGGAACTCTCCGGGGTCCGAGAGCATCACGGCGATGAGTTCATGTTTGCCGGATATGGATTTCATCCGGCGGATATAGGTTGCGGCCGGCTCCGGAGAAAGAAAATCGGATATTAAAAACGAGATCGTTCTTTTTCGGGATACCCTTCCCAGAAACGCCGCCGCCTCGCCAATATCCGTGCCTTTATGTTCCGGTTCAAAGGAGAATAGCTCTTTGATCACCCGCCAGACATGGGCCGAGCCTTTCTTCGGGGGAATATATTTTTCCACCCGATCCGTAAACAGAATCGCCCCGACCTTGTCATTGTTGCGGATGGCGTTAAACGCCAGGATCGAAGCGATTTCCGCGGCGGTTTCCTTTTTAAGATTTTCGGTGGTTCCAAAGCCTTCCGAGCCGCTCATATCCACCAGAAGCATGACCACGAGTTCCCGTTCTTCGCGGTACAGCTTGACATACGGCCTTCCCATCCGGGCCGAGACTTTCCAGTCGATGCTTTTCACATCATCGCCCGGAGAATATTCCCGCACTTCCTCAAACTCTATCCCCGAGCCGCGGAATACGGATTTGTACTGACCGGCCATCATGGTGTTGACCATGCGGGCGCTTCGGATGTGAACTTTTTTGATTTTTTTTATAATTTCAGGCGAAAGCATCTGTCATTCCCATTACGGTACTTCAACCGAATCAAACACCTGCCCGATAATGTTATCCGTGGTAATGTCCTCGGCTTCCGCCTCATAGGTCAGAATAATGCGATGGCGCAGAATGCTGGGCGCCACGGTCTTGATGTCCTGCGGAGTGACATACGCCCTTCCCTGGAGAAAGGCAAAGGCTCTGGCTGCCAGGCTCAGAAAAATGGTGGCTCGGGGAGAGGCGCCGAACTGGATATAATCCGAAATATCCATGTTGTATTCCCTGGGTTTTCGGGTGGCAAACACGATGTTGACAATGTAATCTTTCAGTTTTTCGTCCATGTAGACCGATCGGATCAATGCCACGATATCATTGAGCTGGGAAGGATCAATCACCTGACGGACTTCCGGGAGGGTTTCAAATCCAATCCGGTTCATGATTTCCTTTTCTTCGGTTTTGCTGGGGTAATCGATCACCAGTTTGAACATGAAGCGATCGACCTGGGCCTCGGGAAGGGGGTAAGTGCCTTCCTGTTCGATGGGGTTTTGAGTCGCCAGAACCAAAAACGGATCGGAAAGCATAAACGTGTTTTCACCGATGGTCACTTGTCTTTCCTGCATGGCTTCCAGCAGCGCGGACTGAACCTTGGACGGGGCCCGGTTGATTTCATCGGCAAGAATAATGTTGTGGAAAAGGGGGCCTTTTTTGATGGTGAAATCTCCGGTCCCGGGCCGGTAGATTTCCGTTCCGATCAGGTCCGCGGGCAGCAGATCCGGGGTAAACTGAATGCGCTTGAATTCCGCCCGGACCGTGGCAGCCAGCGCCTTGACCGCGCTGGTTTTGGCCAGTCCCGGAACGCCTTCGATGAGAATATGTCCCTTGGTAAACAGCCCCATCAGCAGTCCATCGATCAGGTCTCGCTGCCCCACGAGAACCTTGTTGATCTCATTTCGCATGCTGTTGATCAAATGGTGTTTTTCTTCGATTTGTTCTTTTAATTCCTCAATGACCACGTTTCCTCCCGGCAAACAGAATAATGGACAGGTTCAGGGCAACCATCGTTCAAATGGATCCTTTATTGGCATCATAAGGGTTCATCTGTAAATGTATCCGGCCCTGGCAATTTTTCAAAGTATAACGAATTTGATTTAAACATGATGTTGGAAAATAGTCACGGAAATTTCATTTTCAAGGCCGGATCGCCTGATCCAACCCGATCTTACCGTGAAAGTACAGAAGTCGGTAGCCGGAATATCAGCGGCAGAGATCATTTTCATTGCCGGGGGCGATGCGTTGAACAGAAGAACAAAGGAGTTTGACTTAAGTCAATGCGCGATTGTTGCGGCTTGTGATAATGACAATAGCCATGAAAACGAATCCATCCCAAACATCCGAGAATCATTCGTCTCAACCCAACATCAATTTTTGTGAAGCGGTTGTTCGTCGATCCGGGGAGAACTTCAGGCGGTGTTATCATTGCCAGAGCTGTGGAAGCGGTTGTCCCGTGTCCCAGGCCATGACCTATCGGCCCAATGGCGTCATTCGTCTGGTTCAGTATGGTTTGAAGTCCGAAGCGCTTGAGTGCTCGGATATCTGGCTTTGCATGGGATGCAATACCTGCTCCACCGCCTGTCCGATGGCAATTGATATTGCGGCCGTCATGACCGCACTTCGGGAAATGGCGATTGAAGAAGGCGTCCGAATCGCGGAGCCGGGCATATTCAATTTCCATCAGGAAGTTCTAAACTCGATACACCGATACGGTCGGACCCATAAGCTGGAAATCATGATGCGATATAAACTGCGGCAACGGGATCTTTTTTCGGATATGGATATGGGGTTAAGGATGCTGGCCAAACGCAAACTGGATTTGCGGCCGTCAAAAATCATTAACAAAGCTCAGATTCGAAAATTGTTTTCGGCCAAAGTTCAAACAAGGAAAAAACGATGAATCCCCCTGAAGTCATTGACATCTCCTATTTTCCCGGCTGTTCCCTGGCAACGACCGCAAAGGAGAACAACCAATCCCTGATCGAGGTTTGCAGGCATATGGGATATCGCCTTGTGGAACTGAAAGACTGGAATTGCTGCGGCAGCTCTTCTGCTCACAGCATCAAATCGGAGATAGGATTTCAGTTGTCCTGCCGCAATCTGTCCCTGGCGCCCACGGGAACTCCCCTGCTTATCGCTTGCCCCAGTTGCATCCTGCACCTCAAGCAAGCCCATCGGCGATTGATAACGGACCCATCAGCCAGGGCCGGCTATGAAGCGCGCTGGGGGAGGCCGGTGGATGCGGATCTGAAAATCATGCATTTTTTTGAGCTGATGGATGAAAAAAACACTGTGCTTGCGGATTCAACGCTGAATGGACTGAGATTTGTTCCCTATTACGGGTGCATGCTTGCCAGGCCGCCGGAGATGCGCCATGAGAAAAACTATCATGGCCTGATGGAAAAACTCCTTTCCGCTTATGGGGCCAGCCCCATGGCCTGGAATTATGCGTCCAGGTGCTGCGGCACCTTTTTATCGGTGGCCAGACCCGATGTGGTTGAACCCATGGTAAACCAGATTGTTCAAAACGCCATGGATTCCGGTGCCGAGTGCATGATTACGGCATGCGCCATGTGCCATTTGAACCTTGAGATCCGGTGCACGCTGAAACAGAAAATACCGATTTTTCACTTCTCTGAAATCCTGTCCCTGGCTTTTCAAATCCAACCGAAAAGCGACTGGTTTTCCCGTCACCTGATTGATCCCGCGCCCTTGCTGAAATCAAGAGCGCTGATCACCTATTAAAGAAAAATCAACATGGCCCTCATCTCATATTAAAATGCTCCCAGCTGGCAGGGCTTGATTCTCATTTCCAGACCTTCACAGGCATTGCTGACAGCAAGCTTCGGAAGCTGAAGCGCTGTGGCAATGTCCCATGCCTTCAGGCAGGAGAGCCTGCCGTCTGCTGCAGCGGCTTCAATGGCAGTCTTCAGTCTCAGGTCGACAGTCTTATCGGGAGCCACGATTTTTTTTTCGGGGCTGTGTCCAAACAAACCGAGCTGGCAATGGGTGATACGATAATTCATTTGGTCCAGTGTCCGGCCGACGGCTTTGGGGGAAACGTTCAGTTGTGCGGCAATTTCAAAGGCCGCAACGCAGCCAAGCTTCTGATTGATAGCTTTTTGGGATATGGCCTGTTGAATGCGGGAGATATTTTCGATGGGATCAGGGTTGTTATCAGGTTTCATAAACGGATTCTCCTTGCGAGTTGCGATTTGTATTTGTTTTTCATGAAAAATTGAAGTATGAAAAATGATGCATGCCGTTTGGTTGCATGCGATTTGGTTTTTGATCATTCCCATAACATGATGGATTTATGATACTCCCCATCCAGCGTAAGCCCACCCGGCAGATTCGAGTGGGATCTGTAAAAATTGGCGGCATGGAGCCAATTGCCGTTCAATCCATGACCAATACGTTCACCCAGGATATTGCTGCCACGGTGGCACAGATTCACCGGTTGGAAGCGGCCGGTTGCGAGATCGTTCGGGTGGCTGTTCCGGATATGGAAGCAGCCGGGGCGATTTCCGCCATCAAAAAACAGATCGCCATCCCGCTGATAGGCGATATTCATTTTGATTATCGCCTGGCTATTGCAGCCGCAAAGGCAGGGGCGGACGGTCTTCGCATCAATCCCGGTAATATCGGCAGCCTTAAAAAAATTCAGGCGGTCGTCAGTTGCGCCAAATCCTGCCGAATTCCCATCCGGATCGGTGTGAATTCCGGATCACTGGAAAAAGATATAGTAAAAAAACATCACGGCGTCAATGCACAAGCGATGGTTGAAAGCGCGCTTCGGCATATCGAAATGCTTCGTTCCATGGATTTTCATGAGCTGAAAGTATCCATCAAGGCATCCGATGTTCACCGAACCCTGGAAGCGTATCGGCTTCTTTCGGAAAAAACCGATCTGCCCCTGCATGTCGGGGTGACGGAAGCCGGCTCGTTGTATTCGGGGATCGTCAAATCCGCTCTCGGCATCGGCATGCTGCTGTATGAAGGTATCGGGGATACGCTTCGGGTGTCGCTGACCCGGGATCCGGTGGAAGAAATTCGAACCGGCTATGAAATCCTAAAGGCCCTCAATATCCGCCGAAGGGGTCCGGAGATTATCTCCTGCCCGACCTGCGGCAGGTGCCGGTTTAACCTTTTTGACACGGTGGAACAGGTTGAAAAAGCCTTGTCAGCCAGCAGGCTGGATATTAAAATTGCGATTATGGGGTGTGTGGTCAATGGCCCCGGCGAAGCACGCGAAGCGGACATCGGAATTGCCGGCGGCGATGGAACCGGTATTTTGTTCAAGCAGGGAAAGGTGGTCGCACAGTTGCCCCAGGAAAAGCTGGTGGAGGTGCTGCTTGGCGAGATCGCCCGATTGACTTAAAACACAACGCTTTCATACGAATGATACAGAGAGGATGATTATGGCAAAAAAAGAAAAGACAGCAATCACGCCGACACGAATAGATGATTATCCGGAGTGGTACCAGCAGGTGGTCAAGGCATCTGAAATGGCTGAAAACTCCCCGGTAAGGGGTTGCATGGTGATTAAACCCTGGGGTTATGCCCTGTGGGAAAACATGGTGCGGGTGCTGGACGACATGTTTAAGGAAACCGGGGTCAAGAACGCCTATTTCCCCTTGTTCATTCCGCTCAGCTTTCTTCAGAAAGAGGCGGACCATGTCGAGGGATTTGCCAAGGAATGCGCCGTGGTGACCCATCACCGGCTGGAAAAAGGGCCAAATGGGGATCTGGTTCCGGCCGGCAAACTCACCGAACCGCTGGTGGTTCGGCCAACCTCCGAGACCATCATCGGCGATGCCTTTTCCAAATGGATCAGCAGTTATCGCGATCTTCCCATGCTGCTGAATCAGTGGGGGAACGTGGTGCGCTGGGAAATGCGTACCCGCATTTTTCTGCGCACCAGCGAGTTCCTGTGGCAGGAAGGCCATACGGTGCATGCCACTTCCGAGGAAGCCTATGAACGGACCGAGATGATGCTGGATATTTACGCAAAATTTGTGGAAGAGTATCTGGCCATTCCCGTGATTAAAGGCAAAAAGAGCCTTGCGGAGACCTTTCCCGGCGCTGTCGAAACCCTTTGCATCGAGGCCATGATGCAGGATCGAAAAGCTCTTCAGGCCGGAACTTCCCATTTTCTGGGGCAGAATTTTGCAAAAGCTTCTCAAATCAAATATCAGACCCGGGAAGAAACCGAGGAATATGGATGGACTACCTCCTGGGGCGCGTCAACCCGAATGATCGGCGGGGTTATCATGACCCACGGGGATGATGACGGCGTCATCCTTCCCCCCATGATTGCCTCGGCTCACGTGGTGCTGCTGCCGATTATTCGAAATGCCGATGAGCGCGCGGATATCATGTCCTATACCCAGCGCCTGGCTTCCAAATTGAGGGATCTGGACTATCACCACCGCAGAATTCAGGTGGAAATCGATGACCGGGATATCGGCGGTGCCAGAGGGTGGGACTGGATCCGCAAGGGGATTCCCATTCGTGTTGAAATCGGTCCCCGGGATATGGCTGAAAATTCGGTGGTCTTTGCCCGCCGGGATAAAAGTCACAAGGAGAAAGTGTCAATGACCCGCGCGCAGTTTCTGGCGGAAATTCCCCAGATCCTGGATGAAATTCAATTGGTGCTTTATGAGCGGGCCCTTAACTTCAGAGATGAACATACCCGTAATATTGACGACAAAACGGATTTTTATGACTTTTTTACGGCAAAAAATCTGGAAAAACCGGAAATTCATGGCGGCTTTGCCATGTCCCACTGGTGCGGGTCACCCGCTTGCGAGGTGTCCATCAAGGAGGATCTCAGTGTGACCATTCGATGCATTCCCTTCGACGGCAAGCCCGAAGAAGGTCGGTGTATCTGTTGCAGCGCCCGAAGCGGCCAAAGGGTCGTTTTTGCCAAAGCCTATTAAGTTTAAGAGCGCGATCATGATTCGGATCAACGATATACTAGACAAGATTACTGATTATGACCCTGAAGCGGACACCGGTCTGGTTGAGCGGGCATATGTATATTCTGCAAGGGTGCATGATGGTCAGGTGCGGCTGAGCGGGGAGCCCTATCTTTCTCACCCGCTGGAGGTGGCCGGCATTCTGGCGGACATGAATCTGGATCCTGTCAGCATCGCGGCCGGTCTTCTTCACGACGTCATTGAGGATACTCATGCCACGCCTGCGGAAATTGAGGAGATTTTTGGTCCGGAAGTGGTCCATATCGTGTCCGGGGTTACCAAGCTGAGTTCGGTGACGTTTGACAGTTCACAGGCCAGGCAGGCGGAAAGCATTCGAAAAATGCTGCTGGCCATGGCCGATGATATTCGGGTCATTCTGATTAAATTGGCGGACCGGATTCACAACATGCGGACCCTTCAATATCATAAAAGCGAGAAACGCAAGCAGGAAATTGCTCAGGAAACCCTCGACATTTATGCACCGATCGCATCCCGCCTGGGCATATACTGGATTAAGAATGAACTGGAGGACATGTCGTTCCGGTATCTTCAGCCGGAGGATTATGAGAATATCAAGTATCTGCTCAGCAAGGATATGATTGAACGGGAAACCTACATCGAAAAAGTCAAGGTGCTGATCCGTGCAACCATGGCGGAAAACAGTCTGAAATGTCAGGTGATGGGAAGGTATAAAAATCTACTCAGCATCCGTCAGAAAATGATCAAGCAGTCCCTGCCTTTTGAAGAAATCTACGATATCATCGCGTTCAGAATTATTCTCGACAACGTCACCCAATGCTATGCGGCTTTGGGACTGATTCACGGCCTGTGGAAGCCGATCGACTCCAAGATCAAGGACTATATCGGGCGGCCCAAACCCAACATGTATCAATCCCTTCATACCACGGTGATAGGCCCGGATGGCAAGCGAATCGAGATTCAGATTCGGACCTGGGAGATGGACAAGGTGGCCAAGGCCGGTATTGCCGCACACTGGAGCTACAAGGAAGGTCAGAAGGCCGATGAAACCGTTACCCGGCAGTTTGCCTGGATTCAAAACCTGATTGAGAATCAGCAAAATATCCGCAACCCCAACGAGTTCATGGAAAATGTCCGCCTGGACCTGTTTCCGGACGACGTTTATGTGTTTACGCCGCGGGGGGAAGTCAAAGCCCTTCCCAAAGGGGCGACTCCGGTTGATTTCGCCTATATGATCCACACGGAGGTAGGCAACCAATGTACCGGCGCCAAGGTGAACAGCCGGATCGTGCCGCTCCAGTATCAGTTGTCAACCGGCGACAGCGTTGAAATCATCATCACCAAAAACCATTCTCCCAGCAAGGACTGGCTTGGCTTTGTCAGGACCGTCAAGGCGCGCTCCAAGATACAACAATGGGTTCGGGCTCAGGAAAAAGACCGCAGCATCAGTCTGGGCCGCGAAATGTGCGACAAGGCATTTCGAAAAAGCCGGCTCAATTTCAATGAACTGGCCAAGTCATCGGAAATGGATGAGGCGGTTGCCCATTTTGGGTTTAAGGTCGTCGATGATCTGTTCGCCAGCGTGGGATATGGCAAGATAACCCCCTTGCAGATTATCCGCAGATTTTCCATTAAGGCCGATCCGGAAGAGATTCAGGAATCTTTTCTGGACAAAATTATCGGCAAGGTTCGAAAGAAAAAGTCAAGTACCGGTGGCGTGATCGTCAAGGGAATGGACGATATTCTGGTGAAGTTCGGCAAGTGTTGTGAGCCTGTGCCCGGAGATGCCATTACCGGATATATTACCCGGGGATTTGGGGTTACGATTCACCGGGCAAGCTGTATCAATGCGTTAACGATGAATCCCGAGCGGCAGATCGATGTGGAATGGGATGAGGCAATCACGGAAACCTATCCGGTGAAAATTCATGTGAAATCTTATGACCGGGTAGGGCTGCTTGCGGATCTGGCAATGACCATCAGCAAGAACGGGGCAAATATCCTCAGCGCGAATTCAAAAATCGGCGAGAGTGAAATTGTGGATAGCCAGTTTACATTGGCGATTCGAAATACCGAGCATCTGAACCGGTTATTATCTGAAATTCGAAAGGTAAAGGCTATCCAGGATGTTCAGCGCATTGATCATTAAGGGGCTTTTACAATACGCCCGGACTTGATGCAGTTGGTGCATACCATGATCTTTTGAACTCGGCCGTTATTCAATGAACGAACCCGCTGAAGGTTCGGGTTGAATCGGCGTTTGGTAACGTTGTGGGCATGGCTGACATTGCAGCCGATCATGGGTTTCTTTCCGCAAATATCACAAATCTTGGACATAATCGTATCTCCGTATTTCTTAGAAATCTCAAAATTCAAAGCAAAGTTGCCGAAGCCGGTTTTTTTGCTTCTCTGGTGACCGCAAGGTCATGAATAAATCATTCCGGGTGATCCTCAAACCGAATCTGCATATTTAGCGCAAAATCAATCGGGTGTAAAGGAATTTATCCGCGGGCCGGAAATAGCCACCGCCTCAACGTTGTACGCTTTAGAAGGAGGGTGCCCGCCACAAGGTCCACCATGAAACTTTATTTTCTGGCGCGGCTTCTTCTTTTGCCAGTTCAGTTTCGCATCGGGCAATATACTCTAGCGCTTTCTGAGTGAGACCCACGTCGGGATAACCGGAAACAACGGTTCTAAACCGCATCACGGCTGCTTTATAATGCTTGTTCTTGAAATAAAATTCACCCACATAGAATTCGTGGCCGGCCATGTTTTTCAGGGATAGCCGAATATAGTTTTCAGCCTGGGCGGTGTATTCCGAAGTCGGATACGTCTTCTTGAGGCGGTTGAAGATTTCAATGGCTTTTTTAGCCGAGGTCTGATCCCGGTCGATGGTGTCTAACTGCTTGATGTAGCTCAATCCCCGTTGAAAAACCACATAAGGCGCGGCCTCATTTCGGGGATGAAGATTTTCAAAAGATTCATACGCGGCAATGGCGGCTTCATATTCTCCCAGATAAAAATGCGCGTCCGCAATTTTAAGTTCGGCCAGAATAGCGTATTTGCTGAACGGATACCAGTCTTTGAGCTTTTCGAATGACGCGATGGCGGAACGGTAACTTTGACGATTGAATGCTTCCATTCCGTCGTTGACAAGTTCCTGTGCGGTCTTATCATCGGATTTGCTATCAAAAAACAAGGCGCAGCCCGAAAACAGCAGCATCGCCACAACCGGCAAGATCAGTTTGTATTTCATAGGTGAATAACCAGATGGTAAGCGGTGAGCAGCAGTCAACTTCAGGGGAGACCATTTAAGATCGGATCTGGTTTGGTTACTGCTCACAGCGTGAAGAGTGAAAATAAACGATCGGCAAGATCGTTCCCGTTAAGCCAGCACACTGTTGATCATATCTTCAAGTTTGGACTTGGCAACGACGCCGACCACCTGGTTGAATACCTTTCCGCCTTTAAAGAAAATCAGGGTAGGAATGGATTTGATTCCATATTTGGATGGGGTAAGTGGATTGTCATCCACATTGCATTTTTTAAACTTGATTTTATCACCGAATTTTACGGCAAGCTCTTCCACAACAGGGCCGATAGCCCGGCAGGGCCCGCACCAGGGCGCCCAAAAATCCACCAGCACCGGTGTCTGCTCCTGCAAAACTTCTGCTTCAAAACGGCCGTCATCAATTTCAAGTACGTTTTCCGCCATAACCTGTTTCCTTTCATAAATTGATTTATTAATGGAAGTGATTATAGTATCATATTTATATAATGTCAATGTACAGGAGTCAGGAGATGGAAGTTAGGATGAATCCAGCAATCCGTGTTGGGGCTTTGATTTCCGGAGGGGGGACCAACCTTCAGGCCATCATAGATGCCTGCGAATCCGGAGCTATCGACGGCAGGATGGTTTTTGTGGGATCCGATAACCCGTCCGCCGGCGGCCTGGATAGGGCGCGACATCGTGGCATTCCCGATTTTGTCGTGGACTATGGCGCTATTATCCGGAAGTTTCGCAGCGACACCGGCAATTCCAGGTTGCCAAACGATTTCAATCTGTTGGAATGCCAGGGTAAACAGCATGTTTTCCCGAAAGATGCCCTGGGTCATCGCGTCACGGATTTTCTGAAATCCCGTGCCATCGCTGAATCAGAGCTGTTAATGCAAATGGCTCGATATGAATTTGATCTTCTTGTTCTTGCCGGGTTCATGCGAAATCTGACGCCGTATTTTATTGATCGGGTCAATATCCCCCCCGAGCGGTTGCGGATTATGAATATCCACCCGGCCATCCTTCCCGCATTTCCCGGAACCGATGGGTACGGGGACACGTTTCGCCATGGCTGCAAGGTGGGTGGCTGTACCGTGCATTTTGTGGATTACGGGGAGGATTCGGGGCCGATTATCGGGCAGCGGACATTTCCGATTCTTCCCGGTGATACACTGGACAGCATCAAGAAAAAAGGGCTGGAGCAGGAGTGGATTCTTTATCCTGAATGCGTTCAGTTGTTTGCAAAAAAAAAGCTGCATTTGGTTCGAAAGGATTTTCCGCTGCCGGATGGCGGAATCGTTTGCCGGACAATTGTTGAGATTGATCCGTGAAATCGGTTTTTTACTTTTTATTTTGGAGGCGCGTTATGTTCAATAAAACTTCATCCATAAAGCGGATAACGCTTTTGGGCTCGCTCTTTGCCGTGCTGGTTGTCATGGGCCTTTCCGATCTGGCGGATGCGCGATCCAGCAGCGGCGGCAGATCCTTTGGCGGATCCAGCGGCGGTTTCAGCAGCGGATCCAAAAGCGGAGGGTTCGGCAGCAGTCCGTCTAAATCTTTTGGAAGTCCTTCGGTCCCCCCGCCGCCGCCGGGCAGCGGGTCTTTTGGTGGAGGCGGCAACAGTTTTCTGAAAGGGGTCGGTGGCGGTCTTGTGGGCGGAATGATCGGCAATATGCTTTTTGGCAGATCCGGGTATGGGGGTGGAAATGGAGGTGGAGGCGTCGGTGGAGGCGGCATCGGTTTTTTTGAGCTGTTGATTCTGGGCGGACTGGGGTATTTTCTCTACAAGCGATTTATCAAACCCAATATGGGTTCGCGAAATTCCCAATCGCCGCCGCTGAATCCGTTTTTCACCGGGGATTCACAGTCGGCCGGTATTCAGGGGCCACCTTCGGCGCCGCCCTTCCCCGCGCCTTCCGCAGACGGTTTTGATCTGGTTAGACAGTCGGAGCCGGACTTTAATCCCGAAAAATTCAAGGAAATCGCCCAGGATGTGTTTTTCAAGGTTCAGGCCGCCTGGATGCGGCGGGATACATCATCGGTTCAGGGGCTTATCGGCCAGCAACTGAAAACCGAATATGACGCCCAGTTCGCCGACCTTAAACAAAAAGGGCTGATCAACCGGCTTGAAAACATTGCGGTTCGCAGTATTGAAATTGTCGATGCGGGCATGGAAGGCCGGGAAGTGTTTATCAAGGTGCTGTTTACGGCCAATCTCCTGGATTATACGGTTGAGGAATCCAGCGGCAAGGTGGTTAAGGGCGATAACGCAGAACCCGTGAAATTTGAGGAATTCTGGACATTTGCCCGTCCGAGTGATTCCACCCTGTGGAAACTGGAAGGCATTCAGGTCAAATAGACGGTGACGGCCTATTTTATTCGAAGATTGCTGCTGATCATTCCGACGTTTCTGGGGATCACGGTTCTGGTTTTTGCCATTACCCGGGTGGTTCCGGGCGGCCCCATTGAACGGATGATGCTTCAGGCTCAGCAGATGCAGGGCAGGGAAGGCGGAAAGTCCACTGGTGGGGCTACTGGGGCTGCCGGTGAAAGTCAGCGACAGCCCCTTTCCCCCGACCAGATCCAGGTCCTGAAAGCCTATTACGGGTTTGATAAGCCCATCCTCGTCAGCTACGGCCAGTGGTTGGCAAAGGTGCTGAGCGGTGATCTGGGAATGTCCACCCGTTATTATGAACCGGTTTGGCGGATGATTCGCAGCCGAATCCCCATATCCCTGTACTTCGGGCTGTTTTCGATGGTGATGGTTTACGGGGTCTGTATTCCGCTGGGCATTTCAAAGGCGGTCCGGCACAAGAGCGCATTCGATAACGTCACCTCCGTTGTCGTGTTTACGGGATATGCCATTCCCGGCTGGGTGGTCGGGGTGCTGCTTCTTGTCCTACTGGCGTCTCACTGGGAGGTTTTTCCGCTGGGCGGACTGGTGAGCGATGATTTCGAGGAGTTTACCCTTATCCATCAAATCGGTGACCTGCTCTGGCACACCGCCTTGCCGCTGACCGCATACATGCTGGGGTCTTTTTCGGTCCTCACCCTTCTGATGAAAAATGCGCTGATGGACAACCTGTCCGCGGATTATGTGCGAACCGCGATTGCCAAGGGCCTTTCCTTTAAACAGGCGGTTTTCCGTCATGCGCTGCGTAACAGCCTGATCCCCGTTGCCACCACTTTCGGAGACAATATTTCCATTATCCTGAGCGGCTCTTTTCTCATTGAAAAAATCTTTAACATCAATGGGATGGGACTGTTGGGCTATGAATCGGTCATAGACCGGGATTATCCGGTGGTCATGGGGATTCTGGTCATCTCCTCCCTGCTCTTCATGATCGGCAACATCCTCTCCGATCTCTGCGTGGCGCTGGTGGATCCCCGGGTGCAGTTCGGCCAGGGGCGATAAAGGAATGCCGACGTGACCTTCAGCCCCCTGACCCGGAAAAAACTTCGGCGCTTCAAGTCGATCAAACGCGGATATTACGCGTTTATTCTTTTTCTGGCCCTGATTACGGCATCCCTGTTTGCGGAGGTTCTGGTCAACAGCCGGGCTTTGGTTGTCCATTATCAAGGCCGTTATTATTTTCCCGTATACGGTTCCATGATTCCCGGAACCGGCTTTGGCCTGGATTACCCTTATGAAACCAATTACCGGGAATTATCCCGGCGATTTCAGGCCGAAGGCGGCGCCGACTGGGTGCTGATGCCGCTGATTCCCTTCAATCCCCTTGAAAACGATCTTCGAAAAGAGGAATACCCGCCCTTTGCGCCTTCTTTTAAAGACAGGCATTTTCTGGGCACCGATACCTCCGCCAGGGATATGGCGGCCAGGCTGGTTTATGGTTTTCGCATCGCCATTTTCTTCTCCCTGACGCTGCTGGTTGTCAATTACCTGGTGGGTGTTACGGTGGGGTGCGCCATGGGATACTGGGGCGGGAAATTTGACCTGTTTCTTCAGCGGATTATCGAGATCTGGTCGAACATCCCGTTTCTGTATGTCATCATCATCATCTCATCGATCGTGGTTCCGAATTTTTTCCTGCTGATCCTCATCATGGTGTTTTTCGGATGGACCAGCCTGACCTGGACCCTTCGCACCGTGACGTATAAGGAACGGGCCAGGGAATATGTTCTGGCTGCAAAAGCCCTGGGCGCTTCGGATTTTCGAATTGTTTTCAAGCACATCATTCCCAACACCGTTTCCGTGATTGTCACGTACGCGCCGTTTTCCGTTTCCGGCGGCATCGTGGCATTGACCTCTCTGGATTATCTGGGTTTTGGACTGGCGCCTCCCACCCCGAGCTGGGGAGAACTGCTTCAGCAGGGATGGGACAATATGGATGCCTGGTGGATTGTGGGATCGGTTATTTTTGCCATGATTCTGACTCTGATGCTCGTGACGTTTATCGGCGAGGCCGTGCGGGAAGCCTTTGATCCGAAACTGCACAGCACATATGAATAAGGCGGAAGACAGCGGACGGATGACTGAAGGCAAAAGAAGGCTGTTATCGGCCATCCGTCATCTGTCTTCCGTCTTCTCCGGGTCTTTGGCGTATCTTGCAAAAATTTCCTTGAGTTTGGATTTTTTTTCAAGATACCGCCCTTTCATCCCAACTAGCCAGTCGCGGTGTCTCAGGGCGGTCTGCTTGTCCAGAAATAGATCGTGATCGCTGGGCAGGATATGAAATGCCGGTGTTCCGTTTTCCAGGGTCAGGGTGCCCGAATTGCTGCAAAGCAGGCATTGGACCGTGCCGCCTTCAAGAAATCGAAAGGCGTCTCCGCCGCAAAGAGGGCAGCCGGGGCCGGTGGATTTTGGCTCCGGGCTTATCAGGGCTTCGGCCATCCTTTGGATGACGGGGATATTTTTTTCAATTTGAAGGGTTTCTCCGGGAAGCGCCCCGTAGATCATTTGAACTGACCGGATGTCGGACTGGATCATCTTAAGGAAATTCTGGATTCCCAGCAGGGTATACCCTTCCTTGCCGTCGATTCCGGCAATGCCGATTCCCACGGCAGGCTTTCCCCACAGTGACTCTGCCCGGCCATAAAAGGAAAGCCCCCTGTCCAGAAGCAGTTTCAGACAGGCATTGGGTCCCAGGAAATACGTGGGAACCGCAACGATCAACGCATCGGCCCAGGACATGTCGTCCAGAACCGGATTCAGATCGTCCTGGATCCAGCAGCGCTGCTCCTTGAACAAACAGCGGTAACACCCCTGGCAGGGCTGAATATTCAGTTTCGGAAGACGCGTCAGTTTCAGTTCATGGGGAACTGGAATTTGACGGCTGATTTCCTTGACAATGAGCTCGCAATTTCCAGGCGAGCGCGGAGAGCAGATTATCCCCAATATGTTCATGATGTCCTCATTATTGTTATAAACGATAAGGCGTTACCGAATGGCAACGCCATGAAAGCGCCCCCTTGAAAAAAGGGTAAGGGGGGATTTTCGAGCCCACGGACAAGAAAATATCGCAAGGTATATATCATATCGAAAGGGAATGACAATGCCAAAACTGCTGGTCAATATGTTTTCGGGGCTGGTTATCGCGCTGATCCTCTCCACGTCGGCGCAGGCCGGCCCCAAACTGCCGGAGGATATTCAGTGGCTGACCAATGATTCGGATCCGGTCTATGCTTCTTCGGATGCGGTGAAGGGCGGAACCCTGAACACCGCCATCATGAGTTTTCCCATGACGTTTCGGACGGTCGGGCCGGACTCCAACGGCAGTTTCCGCAGCGCCATTCTGGACAATGATCTAAGCCTGATCAACATTCATCCCAACACCCTGAACATCATTCCCGAGCTGGCCACGCACTGGGCCTTCGGGAAAGATAAAAAGTCCATGTATTTCAAGTTGAATCCCAACGCCAGGTGGTCGGACGGAAAGCCGGTGATTGCATCCGATTATGCCTTTACATTGGAATTCATGCGCTCTGCCCACATTGTCGCGCCCTGGTACAATGATTATTTCACCCAGGAAATCGACAGTGTCATTATTTTTGATGAGTATACGATTGCCGTCGTGGGCACCAAGGCCGAGCCGGACCTGCATCTGAAGCTCGGGATCAACCCGACTCCCCGGCATTTTTACGGGACCCTCGGGCCGGATTTCGTGGCCCGATATAACTGGAAGGTCGTGCCCAACACGGGGCCCTACCTGATCGACGACTTTCAAACCGGAAAATATATCCGCTTCAAACGCAAAAAAGACTGGTGGGCCCAGGATCTGAAGTATTTCAAGAACCGTTTCAATGTGGATCGGGTCAACTACACGGTGGTCCGGGATTTCAACATGCTCTGGGAGTATTTTAAAAAAGGAAAGGAAGATGTTTTCGGGCTGACCATTCCCAAATACTGGCACGATAAGACCCAAATTCCTATTTTTGAAAAAGGATATGCGCAGCGCATCTGGTTTTTTAACGATACCCAGCAGTCGGCCATGGGCCTGTGGCTGAATCAGGACCGGGACATCTTCAAGGACAAGAATGTCCGGTATGCGTTCAGCCATGCCATGAACATTGAAAAAGTGATCGATCAGGTGCTTCGCGGGGATTATTACCGGCTGGAGCAGGCGTTCATGGGATACGGCCCTTATACCAACGATACCATCAAGGCCAGGCGCTTTGACCTGGAGAAGGTGGATCACGATATGAAGGCTTCGGGCTGGCACCGCGGGACGGACGGAATCTGGGAAAAAGAGGGCAAGCGCTTTTCGGTTGAAGTGACCTATGGTTTCGAAGAGCACACCCCAAGGCTGGTGGTCCTTAAAGAAGAGGCCAAAAAAGCCGGTATCGAGCTGCTCCTTCAGCAGAGCGATCCGACCGCTGCATTTAAAAAATTCCTGGAAAAAAATTTCGACGTGGCCTGGATGGGCTGGAGCACATCCTTAAGGCCCCAGTACTGGGAGCATTTCCATTCCATCAATGCCCATAAGCCGCAGACCAACAACATCACCAATACCGATGATCCGGAAATGGACAAATTGATCGACGCCTATCGCAATTCCCTGGACGAGACGGAGCGGATTCACCTTTCTAAGGAAATCCAGCAGAAAATTCACGACATCGGCATGTTTGTTCCCACATTCATGGTTCCGTATGTCCGGGAGGCCTGCTGGCGCTGGTGGCGGCTTCCGGATCCGCCGGGAACACGGCATTCCGACAGCCTCTTCGACCCCTTTAACAGCGCAACCGGAGGCATGTTCTGGTACGATAAAAAGATGCATGACGAAACACTGGAAGCCATGAAGTCGGACCGGGCGTTCGCGCCGGTCACCCGCATCGATAAGACGTATCTGAAGAGCCGGTAGGGGGGATTTCATGGGGAACGATCAGGCGGTGTTACAGGTCAATCATCTGGCAACGGCATTTGATACCGAGGCCGGCAGAATTCGGGCCGTGGATGATGTCTCCTTTCAGGTGCACCGGGGAAAGACGCTGGGAATCGTGGGGGAATCCGGATGCGGTAAAAGCGTTACCGCGCTTTCCATCATGAGGCTGCTGCCCCAGCCCGCGGGAAAAATTCTGGACGGCCAGATCCTGTACCGGGGAACGGATATCGTCAAAATGACGCCGGAAGCCATGCGCACCCTGCGCGGCCGCCATATTTCCATGATTTTTCAGGAGCCCATGACAGCCCTGAATCCGGTGCAACGGATCGGACGTCAGATCGGCGAGGTGTTCCAGCTTCATGATGGCGCGCTGGATGAAACCCAAATCCGCGATAAATCGATTGAAATGCTGGCAAGGGTGGGAATTCCGGACCCGGAGCGGCGCATTGGGGAATATTCCCATCAGATCTCGGGGGGCATGCGTCAGCGGGTGATGATTGCCATGGCCCTTGCGGTTCGGCCGGATATCCTGATTGCCGATGAACCCACGACGGCCCTGGATGTGACGATTCAGGCGCAAATTCTCGATCTCATGAAGCAGCTTCAGCAGGAAAACGGGATGGCCATGATTTTTATCACCCACGATCTGGGAGTGATCGCGGATATCTGCGATGACGTGGTGGTGATGTATGCGGGAACCGTTGTGGAGTCCGCGCCGGTGAAAGAATTGTTTGAAAACCCCAGGCATCCTTACACCCGTGGGCTTCTGGAATCCATTCCCCGTCTGGAAACCCCCCGGAAAATTCCGCTGCCCATCATCCGCGGCATGGTGCCGGCGCTTGACGATCTGCCGCCCGGATGCCGGTTCCAGAACCGCTGCCCCATCGCGATCCCCATCTGCAAGTCTACCCCGCCCTCCTTAACCCCGGTTGAAAACCAGCATGAGGCCAGGTGCTATCTGGCTCAATCCCTTCCAATCAGCTCAGCCCCTTAACGCCTTCTTTCCAGATGGCCATCATCCGCTCCCCCATCTCCCGGAACTGGGGATGGTCAGCGCAGTATTCCGGAATCAATTTTTGTGTTTCCATAACGGCATCGGCAATCCGCTCGACAATCTTGTGAATTGTCCCGACGGAAAGAAACAGATGCGCTATCGCGAAGCGCTCGATCATCTTGCGCGGCCACCACTTTTTGGTACCGGCCAGGGAAAGGGCGGGAACATCATGCTTCAAATAAACCGTTGTGGTGACCACGTCATACACCGGCGCCAGGGTGATCGCGGCTTGCGGATCGCCATACAGCACGCCGAAATTCTTTAAATGGGCATCGCCGTTTCTCACCATGACGGACAGTACCAGCATGGCAAAGAACTGCTCCCTTGCCGCCATTAAATGATCCCCGGATACAAAGTCCTTGATGCTTTTCGCCACCCGCTCACAGGTACTGTCGTATTTTCCCCTGGTTCCCACGCCTTGCAGGCTGCACATATCTTCAAAACCCAGAAAGGAGCCATCGGGCGCAGCATCGAACCGCCGCATCACGAACAGCCCGCCGTTTTCCGCAAGATGGAATTCAGCAACCGGCAACCCGGCCCGTTTTGCCGCCATCATGCAGAAATATTCATTTGCGGCCAGTTGCGGGTAATCCGTCCCACTGGTCTTGACAATATAGCCGGCCGAAGCCGGTGTTCCGCGCTGCGTTGCCTCCAGCAAGACTTTGGGCTGAACACCGGAAACACCGGATCTGAGGGCATAACGCCGGATCAGTTCGTTAAAAAGTTCCGTCGTATCCGGAAAGGTCAGCAGCTCTTCAAGGGATTCTTTTGACTTCTTGAATCCGGGATAATCACTTCCAGGGAGCGAAAAGCGATTTCGGCCCACCTGATTCCCGCCGGTTACACGAAGAATGGAGAGATCATCCTCTCCGATGATCTTTGCAATCGCTCTGCGTATGGTTTCAAGAAGTGCTCCTTCCGGAAGATTCATCTGGAAGACAGGGTGCAGTTCGCTGCTCACCCAGCTTTCCAGGCGAATCGGCATGGTCAGGGATACCGCGGCACCATCGGAAACACCGGGAGAATACGCGAACACGTATTTATGACGCGCTTCCCGTGCCAGAATCCCCGACACCTGTTCATTCGCCCAGACCGTTAATGGGGAGACATCTGCCATCAGCGATCCTCTTTTCGCAGTTCATCCAATGTCGGCGGTTTTCCCGCGGATCGGACACGAAGCTCCAGGTTGAAAAACTCCAGAACACGAATCAGTTTTCGCACCCCGATCTCTTGCACGGTTCCGTTTTCGATCTGCCCGATGGTCGTGCGGCTCATCCCCAGTGCGCGCGCCACTTCTGCCTGTGAAACATGACGCTTTTTACGCGCTTCCCGTATCTGTTCACCCATTTCGAATAGCATAAATGCATTATATGTGAATCATAATAACGATTGCAAGCTGAATTTGCTTTGTATGAGATGCATTATCGACCAATTTCCGAATTATCTCTGGGGAGCCCAGGTGATTCATGAGCATTTATCTTGAAATATACAAAATGATCGGCCATGACTGTCTGTCATTTTTGTATTGAAAATTTGTCATTATGACAGTACTATTGCTTCTATATAGACTCTGAGCAATTCCCCTTTCTTTACTCCTTTCGTAAACCGCATCTCTCATCCACTTTCTGCATTGCATCAATGGCTTCCGCCATGCCGATTTCCCCATCTCCGTCGGTATCGGGTTTGGTCATGTCCGATCCAAATACTGTCTCCTCATCATCCGTGAGTCCATCATGATCCCAGTCATCATTTTTGGTCATTGCAGAAAAAAATGTTTCCGCGCCATCCCGACAAATAGGCGAATAAAATAATGCATATATGTGGGCCAATCCGGGTGCTTAAACGTAGCGCCGTTCCACCCCATCCACAATCAGATCAGTCCTTTTTAATCCACTTGACCAGATCTGGACGCTGAACGCCAAGCAGACGGAGTAATGTCATGAAAGACGGCTCCTCGCTGTCTCTATTGGGTAAATCTTTAGTATACGGGTAAGTCTAATTTTAGTTTTCCGGTAATCAAATAGATCATAGTGATGAGATACTCATTTGTTCGATATCCTCTGGCTCTTGCTTTTGCGGCCTGAACCAAACTGT
>Ga0268283_1000146_pt1 | contig 68998 bp, 54 predicted proteins | sample saktaG_13_FD_190140 | JGI IMG/M metagenome (GOLD analysis project Ga0268283, IMG submission 190140) | Saline water microbial communities from Sakinaw Lake, British Columbia, Canada - sak_2013_06_06_36m | ecosystem: Environmental > Aquatic > Non-marine Saline and Alkaline > Saline ...
AGAAATGGGATGTTGTACAGAATGCAATAGTCCTGGATTACCACGAAAAGTAATGAAAAGAGATAGTGGGCCCTTACTTCTGAGATTCCCAGATCATCCGATACATCCTGCCCTTTGTACCAAATAGGATAATATAGTTCATCGATATCGAGACGTACGGGTTCAATATCTTCAAATTTTTTAGGAATAACGATTACCCTGTCGAGTTCATCGATGTAAAACATGAGTAGATCCTTCTTCTCCTGGAATGTGGATTTTGTCAACAGATTTAACCCAAGCTCCCTCCTGAAGGGCTCGACGAACTCTTCATGCAGGTTGGTATCCATCCCGGCAAGTACTTCTATTTTCTGTGGGTCGTCGTCCTGTTGAAAGGAAAGTATATTCAGGCATTTATCCAATGCATTGGTTTTCATAAGGATTTTGGGATATATAGTGGGTGCGGAAAGCTAAAATTTTAATACTATTTTGTCTGTGGCATCACGTTTGGCCTGGTTTATAATCTTAGTATAAACCTGGGTCGTTCTTGGATCCCGGTGTCCAAGCATTTTTGAAACAGTGTAAAAATCTGTTCCATTGCTTAGCTGCAATGTTGCGTAGGTATGCCTGAAACAATGAAATGTTATATTCTTTGTGATCCCGGCAGACCCGATCCATTGGGCTAAATGTTTATTGGAATAAGCAGAATAGGTAAGCCCATTAAAAACTTTTTGATTTGGCTCTTTGCGTTCCCCCATCAGGTTATAGGCTTGTTCAGAGATTGGCATCATTTCTACGCCATTGGTCTTTTGCTGGGTGAATTGGATAAAGTACCCGTTACCCTTGATAAATTCCACTTCACCCCATGTAAGTTTTGCAATATCTCCGAAACGGAATCCGGTGAGTGCAGAGAATAAAGCTGCATTTTTTAACAAAGGGTTTAGACAATCCTTCTGTATCAGGTTATTTAATTCTTCCAGGGTTAAGAAATTCCGATGGGTTTCAGCTTCCTTAATACGATCGATCCTGGCATTTAAATTATAGCGGAGAAATCCGTCTTTGTGCGCCTGTTTAAGCGTTGCTTTAAATTTGTTGAAATAGGAAAAGGCTGAATTTTGAGAAAGTTTTACTTTTTCGCTTCGGTTACTGTAGGTATTGCACAGGTAATCCTTGAAATCATTGCAGAATTTTTCATCAAGATCAACAAACTTTAATTTTCCACCGGTGAATTTTTCAAGGTAATGATAAGCCGAAACCCAGTTATCATGGTTGGAGGCCTTCCTTTTGTCCTTCAGTTCACAGAAATATTGTAAAAAGGAGGTATTCTCCATTTCCCTGATCTTTAACTGGGCCTTCTCGTATCCGGTATATATTTCCGGCTTATTCAGTTGATTGTCCCGTTTTTGCCTGATCTGTTCAGCAATCTGAAGGGTTTCCTCATTATGCTTTTTATCAATTGGGTTCAACTTGATTTTTTTTGGTTCACCCTTCTTCCCCAAAATAGGAATCAATCGTTTCTGTTCCTTGCCATTTTTATCCAGGTACATTTGTTCTTCAGTCTCATTTTCATTGAACAGGAATAGGTTCAGGAACTCCCTGCGGGTGGGTTTATCCGTTTCGGGATGGAGGATCGGGGGATAAAAATCGAGGTACAGGCTATGCCTGTTATCGGATATATTCTTAAATCTTAACTTTACCTTGGTAATCATATATGTTATTATGTCAGTATATTATCAATCATATCTTTCGGAACATAAGCAAACCAGCCTTTTTTTATTTTCGGAATATTATTTCGTTTTATCAGATTTTGTAAAGCTGTTTCGGAGACTCCGTATTTGTCCTGGACTTCTTTAAGGGTGTAACAATCGTCAATTTCGTATTGTATTGGTTCGGGGTTGGTATCTGCCAGCTGTATGATGGGAGTGGGTTGCTCGAATAGTTTATCCAAATCGCAACGCCTGACAATAGTTTTTTTCTTTAAGATATTTACAGCTTGCAATTTCCCTGTATTAATAAGGTTATAAACGGTTTGTCTTGAAGATCCGATCAGTTTGGCCACATGCCGGACACTGAGGAATTCCTGTACCTTAAGATCTTCAATGGGTTTTGATTTTATCTGAATGGTTTCATTATTGCTTGTCTCAACTTTTGTAGCTCGTTGTCTGGCTTTATAAGCACGTTTTGCGCAATTATCGCTGCAATATTGAGTGACAGTTGTTCTGGCTGTAAAGTCTTTTCCGCAAAACTGACAAATCCGTTGTACCTTGATATTTGTGCTCATTTTGTATTCAATTGTATAAAAGTGTTTAAAAGTGTCAAGTTAATTCCCCATTTATTGGTCCGAGGTACAAATATTCACCAAAATTTTAATTGAGGTACAACAAAGGTACAAATATATACAAAACGGATCACTAACGATACGCAAAAGATATTAACAATAATAATTAAAAAAGCCCAGATTTACTGGGCTTTACGTTACTTATACAGTTTTGGTTATGTGTTCGTTTTGTGCCGGTTACTTTCCCACGCAAAACCGGCTGAAAATTGTTCCCAGGATCTCATCGGTTGTTACTTCACCGGTAATCTCCCCAAGATGATACAGAGCCTTCCGGATATCAATGGTTAGCAGGTCGGGGGATATACCCGTATTCAGGCCGCCACGGACGCTCTGTACTGATTCAAGTGCTTTTTGCAGAGCTTCATAATGGCGGGAGTTGGATACAATGGTTTTATCAGAGATGTTTGCAATGTCCACAACCTTTTGCAGGTGTTCTGCGATCAGATGGATGTTCTCCTTCCTTTTGCCCGACACGAATATGGTTTCGTGTTCCACAAAGTCTTTAAATCCCTTTGGAAGTGTTTTCAGCTTATCCATTTTATTCCCGATCAGTATCAGGTGCAGTTTTTTATCAGGGCTGATCTCTTTAAAATCAGACAACGATTCCATTACGTCTGCAAAGGATTGTTCCCGGGCATCGAATACATAAAGAATGATGGCAGCCTCGCTTATTTTCTCCCAGGTGCGCTCAATACCGATCGATTCTATCTTATCCTCGGCCGCACGTAAACCCGCCGTGTCGATAAAACGGAAACTATAACCGCCGATGACGATCGTATCTTCGATGGCATCCCTTGTTGTACCGGGAATTTCTGAAACTATGGCTTTCTCTTCATTGAGGATGGCATTCAGCAGCGTCGACTTACCGACATTTGGCTTCCCAATGATGGCCACCGGGATGCCGTTTTTAATTACGTTCCCAAGGCTGAATGATTTGACAAGCGAGCCCAGTTCAAGTTCGATCTTGTCAAGCAGTGTGTTCAGGTCGTTCCGGTCAGCAAAAATCATGTGTTCTTCACTGAAATCAAGTTCAAGTTCGATGAGGGCCGTAAATTCCACAAGCGACTGCCTCAGGGCACTAATCTTTTTTGAAAAACCGCCCCGCATCTGGTTTACCGCCAGATCGTGTGAAGTATTGGAATGGGATGCAATGAGGTCGGCAACTGCTTCGGCCTGAGAAAGGTCGAATTTTCTGTTCATGAAAGCACGGAGGGTGAACTCGCCGGGTTTTGCAAGTCGTAAGCCTTGGGAAAGCAGCAGTTCCAGCGTTTTTTTCTGTATGAAGACTGACCCGTGACAGGAGATTTCGATCACATCTTCGCCTGTGTAGGAGTGGGGAGCCCTGAATAAACTGACCAGTACCTCATCAAGAATGGAGGTCTCCGTTCCAAGGATTCCAAAGTGTATTGTATGTGATCGGGCGATCCTTATGTCCAGGCTTTTGTCGGCAGGTTTGAAGATATGGCTGATAACCTCAAAGGAGGAAGGTCCCGAAAGCCGGATCACAGCAATAGCACCCATCCCGGGAGGGGTAGAGAGGGCACAAATGGTATCGGTTTTAGTTGTTTTACTCATCGCACACGAAATTACTGTCTTTCTTGTATGATGAAAACAAATTTCCTAAATATTATTTTCTTTTTAAAAAGAGGCTATCTTTGAAACTCAAAGTTCAGGCCTTTCCTGGTGCTGGATCTTCTCTTAGAAATACCATTCGTAAATCGTAAATTGTAATCATGAGCATATTAGTTGACAAGGATTCCATCGTCATTGTTCAGGGGATCACCGGCCACGAGGGTTCATTTCACGCAGGCCAGATGATCGAGTATGGTACGAATGTGGCTGGGGGCGTTACCCCGGGCAAGGGTGGAATGATGCATCTGGGTCGCCCGGTTTTTAACACAGTGGCCGATGCAGTGAAGGTTACCGGAGCCAATGTTTCGATCATTTTTGTTCCTCCTCCACTGGCAGCTGATGCCATCCTCGAAGCTGCAGATGCCGGCATTTCCCTCATTGTTTGCATTACCGAAGGAATTCCTGTGAAAGATATGATTTCAGTCAAGGAATACCTGCGTTGTCATAATGTCCGGATGATCGGACCGAATTGTCCTGGAATCATCACTCCCCCCAGCACGAAGATAGGGATCATGCCGGGATTTATCCATAAACCCGGTTCCATCGGTATCGTCTCCCGTTCAGGGACCTTGTCCTACGAAGCGGTTGACCAGATCACCAAGGTGGGCCTGGGGCAGACAACCATGATAGGTGTGGGTGGCGACCCTATCCCCGGAACAACCATCGTGGAAGCTGTTCAGCTTTTCATGGCAGATCCTGAAACAAAGGGGATCATCATGATCGGTGAAATCGGTGGCAACATGGAAACCGACGCCGGGTACTGGATCCAGCAGCACGGGACAAAACCTGTTGTCAGTTTTATTGCAGGGGCTACAGCTCCGAAAGGGCGGACCATGGGCCATGCCGGCGCCATTGTCGGCGGAAAATCAGATACAGCTGAAGCAAAGAAGGAGATTCTCAGGCAATGCGGGATAAAGGTGGTTGATTCACCTGCCGACCTTGGGATTGCAATGGTCGAGGCCCTGAATGGCGTGGAGAAATAGTCGGGAAACTAAATTCAATGCTTTTTTACATACTCATAAGCACCGAGATCCGGGGTTGATCCGCGGTCGACCCCTCTGATGTCGAAAGGAATACCCATGGGCGCTCCGGCATTAATGGCCGGAGAAATGCTGTCGATCTGGTAATTCATTTTCAGAATATCCATGAAACGGGGATCCTTATTTACCTGGCATTCGATGTACCTGGCAGTATTTGTGGTTTTCAACTTGGTTTTCAGGATGGCATGATCGAAGGTGTATTCAAAAGGAACTGAAGGTAAAGAATCAAGCATGATCTCCTCTTCATTCGAACCATACAGGATCGCATTGCCGAAGTAGGCCTTCAGCAAAGGATTGGATATTTTTTGACCGGTTGTGTCGTAGGTGTAATTGCTCAGGTAAACCGAAGGCATATTCCGGACCGATGATGACCAGTAATTTCCAACGGTTATCTGCCTGAAATCATAACTGCCTCCATAATTTAGCGCCAGGCATGGCCCACCGCAATCACCGATCACACAGTTCTCTGAAACAATAGAACTCCCGAAGGAATAAATTCCTGCCAAAGACATATTTTGAATGATGCAATTGCTGATCCGGAGCATCGCAATTCCCTGGGTTCCCATTGAATCAACAACAAATCCATAGGCACCGTTTTTCGTGTATAAATAGTTTATTTCATGATCCTTGCTGCCTGATTCAAGGTAAATTCCCCCCCACTGACCAGGAAGATCCTTATAAAACGGGTCCATCCGGTCGCCTTGAAAACGCACAGGATGATCAAGTGTGCCATGTATTTTCAACGTCGACTTGAAAGAAACCGCCATATAGGCATCCTTGTGGAAGTAAACCTTGGTCCCGGGCATGATGGTCAGGGTCGAATTGGTGTCAATTCGAACGAAACCGTATATCACATGGGCTTTCAAACTGTCCCAGATGATGCTCCCACCAAGTTTGGCCTCACGGTAAAAAAATGCATTTTTCCCGCAGGCAACCAGCTTTACATTCTGCAAAGTGCCATTGGTGTTAAATTGGATTGAATCGCTTACAATAAAAGGGGTACTCTGGTTGTTAGGATCTATGGTGACCTTTACAAATATGTACAGGCTGTCATTCCCGGCGATTTCAAGATCTGAAGTGCTGAGGACCGGCTCTCCGTTTATGTTCAATCTGAATGAGGAACCCTGGCCGCCCGAAAGCCTTACCTCTGCAATACTGACCTTGTTTTTATTCGGGTTGTAAACCACCAGGCGTTGGGTAACAGATCCTACGGTTGGGAAAACGGTATCAAAGAAAACGGTGTCAGTTGAAAAGGAAAGCATTAACCCGGGACTTGTATCGATTTGATCCTTTTTACGGCATGAAAGTATAAGCGTCAATAAAAAAAACAATGAAATAGTGAGTAGGATAAATTTTGATATGCGGATCATTATGGGTATTTTAGTGCGTCAAAATTAGGTATTTATTAACTTATTCATAGACTAACGGTAAAAACCGATATTATCGTACCTTTGCAAATCATTTTTTTTGCCCTATATTTGAAAAATTGTCAGGAAAACCAAGCAAGATGAGTTACATAAATTTTGATAAAAGTCAACTGGTAAATTTAGAATACTCCTTAAGCCGCGAACTATTACGATCGAACAGGGCGGGATCCTATGCAAGTTCAACCATCATTAATTGCAATACCCGTAAATATCATGGAATGCTTGTTACCAACCAGCCCGGTATTGATAATGAAAATCACGTCCTCCTCTCTTCACTCGATGAAACTGTTATCCAAATGGACTCCGAGTTCAACCTCGGCATCCATAAATATCCGGGAGGAGTTTACAATCCCAAGGGGCACAAATACCTGAGGGATTTTTCAACCGAACCATACCCGAAAATGACCTATCGTGTTGGCGGGGTCATTCTTACCAAGGAGATGGTTTTTACCACCCATGAAGACCGGATGCTCATCAAATATACCCTTGTTGATGCACATTCCCCGACAAAACTGAGATTAAAGCCTTTTCTGGCCTTCCGTAACATACATGCCCTGAGCAAGGAAAACATTTTTGCAGACAAGAAGTATGAAATTGTTCCCCAGGGGATTAAAGTCCGCATGTATCAGGGCTATACGGACCTTTTCATGCAAATTTCAAAAAACAATGAATACACCCATGTGCCCGATTGGTATTATAAAATTGAATATCAGGAGGAGATGGACAGGGGATACGAGTGCCAGGAGGATCTGTACATCCCCGGCTTCTTTGAGTTTGACATTAAAAAGGGAGAAAGTGTAATTTTCGCAGCAGGAACGAGGGAACTCAACCCAGCCTCCATGAAACGCACCTTCAATGCGGAATTGGCAAAAAGAACACCCCGCAATAAATTTGAAAACTGCCTCCAGAATGCTGCCCAGCAATTCATTGTGAAGAAGGGAAAAAACACGGAGGTCCTGGCCGGATTTCCCTGGTTTGGACGATCGGGGAGAAGTACATTTGTTTCCCTGCCCGGCCTGACGCTGGTTAACGGCGACATAGCCACCTGCAAGGCAGTGATCGATACCATGGTAAGTGAGATGAAAGGGCCACTGTTCCCCAATTATGGAAGCGGGCACAGTACGACCTACAATTCTGCAGATACCTCCCTGTGGTTTTTCTGGACTTTGCAGCAATATGCAGCGTTTACAGGTAATAAGAAAGAAATTTGGGCGACCTACGGGAAAAAGATGAAAATCATCCTTGACGGATACAGGGAGGGCACTGAGTTTAATATCCATATGGATACGGATGGCTTGATCTATGCAGGTTTGCCGGGAATGGCCCTGACCTGGATGGATGCCTACGCATATGGGAAGCCTGTAACTCCAAGAATTGGTAAGACCGTAGAGATAAATGCCTTGTGGTACAACGCGATTTGTTTCAGCATGGAGATTGCCAAACTTAACGGGGATAAGGTTTTTTGTAAAAGATGGGAACCAATTGCCAAGCAGATTCCTGAATCCTTCATGGGCAAGTTCTGGAGTCCCGAAAAACATTACCTGGCCGATTACATTGATGGTGAATACAAGGATTGGGCAGTCAGACCCAATATGGTCATTGCAGCCTCCCTGCCATTCAGTCCTGTTAAAGAGGACATCAGGAAGGAGGTGTTGAGTCGTGTTAAACAGGAACTTCTTACCCCACGCGGTCTTCGCACATTGAGCCCTAAAAGCCCGGTGTACAAAGGATCCTATCTCGGGAATCCTGCTGAACGCGAAGCCGCATATCATCAGGGAACTGTATCACCATGGTTACTGGGACATTTTGTTGAAGGATACCTGGCAATTCACGGGAAGAGCGGATTATCGCTTATCCGGTCAATTTATGCCGGATTTGAATCCGTGATGACCGAGCATGGTATAGGAACGATCTCCGAAATTTATGATGGTGATCCGCCACATACAGCGAGGGGAGCCATTTCACAGGCTTCTTCTGTTGCTGAATTGCTTCGCATGGGTTTTCTGATGAAACAATATAGTTGATTCCATGAATGGAATGAAATGAGATGAAAATCGTAAATCGTAAATCGTAAATCGAAAATTGAAATGCGTGTTTTAATGTTTGGGTGGGAATTTCCCCCACATATCACCGGAGGATTAGGAACTGCATGTTTCGGGCTTACAAAAGGCCTGGTCAAACAAGGTGTGGAAGTTATTTTCGTTGTCCCCAAAGCCTATGGAGATGAAACCAAGGATGGATTTCGCCTGGTGAATGCCAGTGATGTTACCCTTGATTTCACCCAGCAATGGACAAAAGAGCATCTTGAAATGATCCAGTTCATGGAAATTGGCTCCAACCTTGTTCCCTATCTCGATCCCGAGGAGTTTGAGAATGTAGTGAACAAAGAGGTGCTGACTGAAAAACAGGATATTCAATCCGTGTTTTCCAAGCAGTATTCCTTTTCGGGCCGGTATGGTCCCAATCTCATGCAGGAGGTATCAAGGTATGCACTGGTCGCTTCTTCAATCGCTTCCAACAATACGTTCGATGTGATCCATGCCCATGACTGGCTTACCTATCCAGCCGGCATTGCTGCCAAAAAGATCTCGGGGAAACCTTTGGTTGTTCACGTTCATGCCACTGAGTTTGACCGTTCAGGCGAACATGTCAACCAGCCTGTTTATGACATTGAGCGGCAGGGTATGACCGAAGCTGACCTGGTCATAACTGTGAGTAACCTCACACGGCAGATCGTGATTGAGAAATATGGTATTGAGCCTGAGAAGGTGATCACGGTTCATAATGCAGTTGAACCTGTTGACCGGCCGGATCTGGTGGGTGTTACAAAGCATGTCAGGGAGAAGGTTGTTACCTTCCTCGGACGCGTTACCTATCAGAAAGGACCCGATTATTTTGTTGAGGCAGCTCACAAAGTTTTACAGCGTGATTTCAACGTGCGTTTTGTCATGGCAGGTTCGGGTGATTTACTGAACCGCATGATCCGTCGTGTTGCCAAGCTGAAAATTGCCACCAAGTTCCATTTCACCGGATTTCTTGCCGGTCCTGAAGTGGATACCATGTTTGCGATGAGTGATGTTTACGTGATGCCTTCTGTTTCAGAGCCTTTCGGAATTTCTCCACTTGAAGCCATGCGGTCCAATGTTCCTGTAGTCATCTCCAAACAATCGGGGGTTGCCGAAGTTTTGCAACATGCCCTGAAGGTGGATTTTTGGGACATTGATGCACTTGCAGATGCCATTTATGGTATTCTCCATTATGAAGGCCTAAGTAAAATGTTTATCCGTTACGGCAAAACTGAAGTCGATAACCTTATCTGGGAAAATGCCGCCCTGAATATTTTAGAAGTGTATAACAAAGCTGTTTATAAATGATCATATGAGATCCATCTGCCTTTATTTTCAAGTCCATCAGCCATTCCGCCTTCGGACTTACCGGTTTTTCAATATCGGAAGTGATCATCATTATTATGATGATTATCAGAATCGACATATTATTCGAAGGGTTGCAGAGAAATCATACCTTCCGGCCAATCACCTTATGCTGAGTCTTATAAAGGAGTTTGGGACAGCTTTTAAGGTAACCTATTCCATTTCCGGAACTGCCCTGGAACAGTTGCAAACGTATGTGCCGGAGGTGATTAAAAGTTTCCGGCAACTGGCTGATACGGGTCAGGTTGAATTTATTGCGGAGACGTATGCTCATTCATTGGCTTCGCTCGGAAATAAAGATGAGTTTGTTCGTCAGGTTGAAATGCATGCATCCAAAATTGAAGAATTGTTTGGAAAAAGGCCAACAACTTTCCGCAATACCGAGTTGATTTATTCTGACACGATCGGGGAGATGGTTGCTGAAATGGGATTCCATACTATGCTGACCGAGGGTGCAAAACATGTGCTCGGCTGGAAAAGTCCAAACTACATGTATTGCAATAACATCAATCCAAAGTTGAAAGTCCTTTTACGGAATTTTCGCATGAGTGACGATCTGACCTTCCGGTTCTCAAATCAGGATTGGTCGGAATGGCCATTGACAACGGAAAAGTTTGTGAAATGGCTGAACAAAATTGAAAAGAAGGAGGAGGTTGTCAATTTATTTCTTGATTATGAAACCATCGGAGAACATCAATGGAAAGAGACCGGTATATTTGATTTCTTCAAGCACCTGCCGGCTACCGTATTCTCCAATTCTAACTTTACCTTCAGTACCCCTGAGCGTTTATATCAGCAGCTTCAGCCTGTTGCAGCCATTTCTGTACCTCATCCCATTTCCTGGGCTGACGAGGAACGTGACCTGACTGCCTGGCTGGGCAATGAACTCCAGGACGAGGCCTTTGGAAAGTTATATTCATACGAAGGCAAGGTTAAACAGTGCGATGATCAGGAGATTCAGCGAGACTGGATTTACCTTCAAACTAGTAACCATTTTTACTATATGTGTACGAAATGGTTCTCAGCCGGGGAAGTTCATAAATACTTCAACCCATACGGTTCGCCCTATGAGGCATTTATCAATTATATGAATGTTCTGTCCGATTTTATGATCAGGGTGGATGATTGTTTAAGCAATCAGCTTTCTGAAAAGGCGGCCGCAGTAAAACCTGCTTCGTCAAAAGCAGTTAAAACTCCCGCAAAAACAAAAACTTCACAGGCAAAGGCAGTGAAAACGCCGGCAAAGAAAAAGGCCAAAGCCACAAATGTTATAAAAAAAGCAAAATAATATATGCCGTTAAAGGATAAACCACTGATAATCCCCGATTACCTGTTTGAGACAAGCTGGGAAGTTTGCAATAAAGTTGGAGGGATTTACACCGCAATTGCTACAAAGGCCAGGATACTGACCGAAGAGTACAAGGATAATTATATTCTCATAGGACCCGATGTTTGGAAGGAAACCCACCAGAATCCGGAATTTATTGAGGATAAATTTTTATATAAATCGTGGCGTGAAACTGCGGAATCTGAAGGATTGCGCTTTAAACTCGGAAGGTGGAACATTCCCGGGAAACCTGTGGTGATCCTGGTTGATTTTACCCCGTACTTTTCTGAGAAGGATATGATTTTCGCCCACTTCTGGGAACAATATAAACTTGATTCACTCAGTGGCGATTGGGACTATATTGAACCGGCTTTTTTCGGTTATGCTGCCGGGAAGATCATCGACAGTTTTTACAACTTCAATCTGTCACATCACGATAAAATTATCGCCCAGTTCCATGAATGGATGACTGGCACCGGTATTCTTTATCTGAAGGAACACATCCCTCAGGTTGGAACAGTGTTTACGGCCCATGCAACTGTTGTTGGACGGACGATTGCCGCGAACGGGCTGCCGTTGTATAAAAATCTTGAGAACTACAGTGCCGAAGCCATTGCCAAACAATTTGGGGTGATGGCCAAGTATTCTTTGGAAAAATTGTCTGCACATGAGGCAGACTATTTTACCACGCAAAGTCAGAGTATCAACAATGAATGTCGTCATTTTCTTGAAAAAGAGGCTGATCTGTTGACCCCCAACGGATTTGATGATTCATGGGTGCCGGTTAAGGAGAACTATCTTGAAAAGCGAGGCCTATCCCGCAGCAAACTTTTGGAAGTTGCCACCGCTCTTACCGGAGAAGAATTCGCGGTGGATACTATTCTTATCCTCACCAGTGGCCGGTATGAAATGCGGAACAAGGGTTTTGATGTTTTCATTGACTCCCTTGGTTTGCTGAATAAACAGTCAAAGTTGCCTGAGAAACTTGTTGCTTTCATCGCAGTTCCATCAGGCCAGAGCATCCCGCGCAAGGATGTTCTAGACCGATTGAATCACAAGGAACCTGGTCAGTTGAGGCAGGAAGATTACTGTACCCACGGATTGATAGAGCCTGAAAATGACCTGATTCTGAAAAGGATCAAAGCAAATGGTCTTTTAAACAGGCCGGTTGATAGCGTAAAAGTTGTTTACATCCCTACATACCTGAACGGATCAGATGGGATCTTCAACCTGAATTATTATGATTTGTTGATTGGTTTTGACGGCACCGTATTCCCTTCCTATTACGACCCATGGGGCTATTCATCACTGGAGAGTCTTGCCTTTCATATTCCTTCCATTACCACATCCCTGACTGGTTTTGGACAATGGATTAAATCACTGTTCCCAACTGTAAAAGATTGTACGGCAGTAATAGACCGGAATGATGATAATGACAGCGAAGTCGCCGAGAGCATCGCAAAACACATATTCAGTTGTGCTTCAAAGTCAGTGAAAGATATTATTAAGGCCAGGATCAAAGCGTATGAGATATCGAGGTCTGCTTTATGGAAAAACCTCATCATCAATTATCATGAGGCATATTCGGATACCCTTGAAGAAACAGCCCTGAGAGCTGACCTTTATGCCGGAAAGCAGCCTCATTTGTTTTCTGCCTCCCTGAAATGTGCTGTGAATGCAAAACCTGACTGGAAAAAGGTTCTCATCCAGCAGCGTCTTCCCGAAAACCTTGCCAGTATTGAACGCCTTGCAAAGAACCTGTGGTGGTCCTGGAATTACCAGGGATCTGAATTGTTTGAAATGATCAATAAGGAGCGCTGGTATGAATTGAAATTTAACCCGATAGCCCTCATTGAATCGTTATCATTTAATGAACTGCAGGATCTGAGTGCAAATGAGAAATTTGTAAATAAGCTTGTAAAGGTTACTGCCTGTTTTGACTCATATATGGCGAAAGCAGTCGAAAAGCCTAAGGATATGGTAGGCTATTTCAGCATGGAATATGGATTGCATGATACCATTAAGATCTTTTCAGGAGGGTTGGGTATGCTGGCAGGTGATTACCTGAAAGAGGCCAGCGATTCAAATTATAACATCGTTGGCGTCGGACTGCTTTACAGGTATGGATATTTTACGCAGAGCCTGTCAATTTTTGGCGACCAGATCGCAACATACACACCCCAGAAGTTCACCCATTTACCTCTGATTCCCATCCGGGATGAGAAGGGAAATTGGTTGAAAATCACCTTTGCATTGCCTGGTCGAATGATGTTTGCGAAAATATGGCGGTGTGATGTAGGCAGGGTCCCTTTATACCTGTTGGATACTGACATTGAAGAAAACGAAGAAGATGACCGCAGCATTACCCACCAACTGTATGGAGGAGATTTGGAAAACCGGCTTCGCCAGGAAATATTGCTTGGCATCGGTGGAATCAGGATGCTTGACGCAATTGGCATCCACCCCGACGTTTTTCACAGCAACGAAGGACATTCAGCATTTATCGGACTGGAAAGGTTGAGAAAATTTATCCAGAATGAGAAGCTCACCTTTTCGCAGGCTATTGAAATGGTGCGATGTTCCACCTTATTCACTACACATACCCCTGTTCCGGCAGGACATGATACTTTTCCTGAAGATCTCTTGCGCCGCTACCTGCCTCATTACCCCGATTACCTGAGCCTAAAATGGGAGCAATTCATGAATCTTGGGCGTATGGTGGATTACGATGTCAATGAGAAATTCTCTATGAGTGTTCTTGCCGCCAAATTATCACAGGAAATCAATGGTGTCAGCAGGATCCATGGCCGGGTTACCAGGGAGATGTTTGTAAAGCTATATCACGGATATTATCCTGAAGAGTTACACATAGGGTATGTGACCAATGGGGTTCACTTGCCAACCTGGACTGCCAAATCATGGCAACAGATCTATGATAAAGAGTTTGGCGATGGTTTCTTTGAAGATCAGTCAAACCCGCATTATTGGAAAAAAATCCACAATGTGGATGATGAAACCATCTGGAAAACCAAACTGAAACAAAAGGATCAGATGACTGAATTCCTTTTGCAGCACCTGTATGCTGATATGACCCGTCGCCATGAAAACCCGAAACTGATGTTTAAGATGAGGGAGGCGGCAAACCCCAAGGCGCTCACCATCGGGTTTGCAAGGAGATTCGCGACCTATAAAAGAGCCCATCTGCTTTTCAGCAACCTTGACCGTTTGTCGCGCATCATCAACAATAAGGAAAGACCGGTTCAGTTCATGTTTGCAGGCAAGGCACACCCCAACGATAAAGCAGGACAGGACCTCATCAAACGAATCTATGAAATTTCGCATGTCCCGGAGTTTGTCGGCAAAATATTCTTTCTTGAGAACTACGACATGGAACTTGCCAAATATCTGATCAAGGGAGTAGATATCTGGTTAAATACACCGACAAGACCTTTGGAAGCCTCGGGCACCAGTGGCGAAAAAGCCGTTATGAATGGTGTGGTGAATTTCAGCGTTCTCGACGGATGGTGGGCCGAGGGGTACAGGCCAAATGCCGGCTGGGCGCTCCAGGAGGAGTCAACCTACGATAACCATCAGTTCCAGGATGAACTGGATGCGGAGACCATCTATTCCATTCTTGAAGAGGAGATCATTCCAATTTATTATGATGTCAATGAAAAGAATGTTCCGGTGAAATGGGTTTCCTATATCAAAAACACTATTTCGGAAATTGCTCCTCATTTTACCATGAAACGGCAACTCGATGATTATATCCGCCAATATTACAATCCACTGTTCAAGCGTTCCCATATCATGGCTGGAAAGAATTACGAAATGGCCAGGCATATCGCCAGTTGGAAACGTAAAGTTATGCGCGGGTGGGAGAGTATAGAGGTTGTTTCGGTGAAAATTCCGGATTCCAACCAGAAGCCACTTTCACTGGGCGAATCATTCAAAGCAGAAATTATCCTTGACCTGAATGAGTTATCCGGAACCGACATTGGAATCGAAGTACTCTTTGGACGGAAGATCAATGACGAGGTGAAAGAGCCAAGTTTCAAGGAAGAGATGATCCTGATGAGATCCGAAAAAAATATTGTTTCGTTTGCCTGCGATATCCCAATCAACCAGGCCGGAGTGTACGATTTCGTCTTCCGGATGTTCCCTAAAAGTCCATTGTTACCCCATCGACAGGATTTTAACCTCGTTACCTGGATTTAGGTTCTTGAGGCGCGATTTTCAGATATTTTTATCTTTGCAAAAATTTAATTGAACCACATGAAATTACTCGAAGGAAAAACAGCATTGATTACCGGAGCGAACCGTGGGATTGGAAAATCAATTGCATTGAAATTTGCTGCAAACGGAGCCAATGTTGCCTTTTCAGATATCCAATTTAATGATGACTCCAGGCATCTGGAGCAGGAACTGCAGTCGTTGGGCATTAAGGCCAAAGGGTACGGATCTGATGCAAGCTCATTTCCCGACAGCGAACAGCTCATAAACCAGATCATGGAGGATTTCGGGACCATTGACGTATTGGTAAACAATGCCGGAATAACACGCGATAACCTGTTAATGCGCATGACCGAACAGGATTGGGACCGGGTGATCACCGTAAACCTCAAGTCGGTTTTCAACCTTACCAAAGCAATCCAGAAAGTGATGATCAAACAACGATTTGGCTCAATCGTCAACATGAGCTCAGTTGTGGGCGTTGAAGGGAATAGTGGCCAGTCAAATTATTCAGCATCTAAGGCTGGGATCATTGGTTTTACTAAATCAATTGCCCAGGAACTGGGGTCACGGAACATCCGGTGCAATGCTATAGCTCCTGGTTATATTGAAACCGAAATGACTGCAAAATTACCACAGGAATTTCGAGATAAATGGATCCAGGATATTCCGATGAAACGCGCTGGAACCCCCGACGATGTAGCTAATCTTGCACTATTTCTTGCGTCTGATCTGAGTTCCTATATTACAGGACAGGCCATCACAGTTTGTGGTGGCTTACATACCTGATTAATCCAAAAGTTTTGGGACTGATTACTGAATACCCTTCAGGATTCATTTTCGCATGTCTCTTTCTTGGAGGTGTCTACTCATTTATCCTGTATTACCGGGATTTAAAGAACGGACCAAAGACAGCCGTCCTATGGAGCATGGTGGTGTTGCGGTTTTTATCTGTCTCGTTAATTTCATTTCTTATCCTTTCCCCACTGATCAGGCAATCAGAAAAACTGATTGAAAAACCTATTGTAATCATCGGAGTTGACAATTCGAGGTCAGTCATCCTTGCAGGTGATTCAGCTTATTATAAGTCTACCTTCCCTTTAGAAATAAACAAGCTGGCACATCAATTGGAAAAAAAATGCGAGGTGAGGATTTATGCTCTGGGTGAGCATCTTATAAATGGATTTGATGCCTCCTATTCAGATGTTTATACAGATATTTCCGCTTTTTTCAATGAGGTGACCACCCGTTATTCCAATCGCAATGCCGCTGCGGTCATCCTAGCTTCTGACGGGATCTATAATAAAGGGACCGACCCTTTTTATGCAGCCCAGAAAATACCCTTTCCTGTGTATACCATCGCTTTAGGGGATACCAATCTGAAAATGGATATCAATATCCATCAAATCCTGGTGAATAAAACGGTTTTCAAAGGTGATAAATTCCCTGTAGAAGTCTCCGTAGAGATGAATAAATGTAACGGTTTAAATTCAAGACTTACGCTTTCAAGGGGAAACCGGATCATGGGAACCAGGGATATAAAGGCGACCAGTAACCATTTTCTTCAGAAAGTTAACTTCATGATTGTTGCCGGTGAAACCGGCATGATAAAATATTCACTCAGGCTCAGTGGCCATGAAGGCGAGGCAGATGGTCAGAATAACAGGATGGATTTTTTTGTTGACGTGACTGATACACGGCAGAAGGTGGCATTGATATTTGATGCCCCTCATCCTGATATTACTGCTATTTTAAAGGCGCTTGAAGGCTCTTCACATTTCGAAACTGACCTGATTCGCACCGATTCCCTTCCAAAAAACTTTGATAAATATGACCTGGCGATCCTGAACCAGCTGCCCTCGGTTGTTAATATTGTTGATCTGACCTTCTTGTTGAAATCCAGGACATCATTGCTCTTTATCATTGGATCACAGACGGATTTGAATGCATTTAACCACCTTAAAATCGGTTTGGTGATCAATTCCGCAAAAAGCATAATTTCTGAGTCACAACCATTACTCAACAAAAGTTTTTCATTGTTTGAACTTCCAAAAGCTGATGATGCAATTTTCGCCGGATCCCCGCCGCTGCAGTCTCCTTTTGGCCAGTACCAGTATAGCCCGTTAACGGATATCCTGTTTTATCAGAAAATCGGCATGGTCGAATCCCAGTTGCCCCTGGTGATGTTCACCAGGTCGTCAGAAAAGAAAATCGGGATCATTGCCGGTGAAAATATCTGGCGTTGGAGGATGGATGATTATATCATGACATCCAACCATGAGGCCTTCGATCTGTTAATTGATAAAATGGTAAAGTTTCTTTCCACCAAGGATGACAAATCGTTTTTCAGGATTCATATGAAAAGCAAAATTTCTGAAAATGATCCCGTGGAAATGGATGCCGAATTATTTAATGCAACCTATGAACTCATCAACGATCCGGAGGTAAACATGACCATCACTGATGAATCCGGAAAGTCATACCCGTTCCTCTTTAATAAAACCCTGAAATCATATTATCTGAATGCCGGTCTTTTTCCTGTTGGAGAGTATTCCTATAAGGCCATGACAAAGGTGGGTCCCAACCTCTATCAGAAAAACGGTAAATTTTATATTGAACGGATCAACATTGAGAGTGTCAATCTTGTCGCTGATCAACATGAACTGTTCAGGATTGCTGCAGCACATGACGGAGAAATGATTGGAAGGGACAGCATCAGTGTTTTAGCTGATAAAATCACTGCAAGGCAGGATATCAGGACAGTATCCATCCATCAGAACCGAATGACCGATTTAATTGGAAATCCATGGCTCTTTGCTGTTATTCTGGCACTTTTAACGGCAGAATGGATTGTCAGGAAACGGGAAGGCAAATAGCCCTTTCAGGGTGTCCTACAGATCTCTTTTTAATAAAATCCGGTAAACGACCCCGATCATCAGCGCGGAATAAAGCAGGGGAATGCAGCATGCCCAGAAACTCACCGAGTCCTGCAAATTTAACCCCATAACCTGTTTAAGCACTGGTATGGCCGGGTACTCCGTAACACGCAGGACAGTATTTACAGGCAGATAGGTGGAAATGTTATTTTCAAATACGATGGGACTTTTCAGAAAATAATAAAGAATTGGTTCTGCAATGAATACATACAAGGTGAACAGGGCAATGGACAGACCTGTATTCCTGAAAAGAAATCCGAAAAAGAGGGCAAAAATCTGAAAGGAAAGGATGCTGACGAAAAATCCCAGCATAAATGTCGATTTTTCAAGTATCATGGCCAGGGAAATATCCGATGTGTTAGAAATTCCAAGGATCAGGGTCCCGATGGAGAGTAATACCGTCATGACGACCGAAATGAGCAGGATAAGCAATAACTTCGATGCAAGAAATTCGGCTTTGCTCATTCCATTGATCACATTCTGACGGATAGTCTTAAAGGTATACTCATTGGTGATCAATATGATCATCACCATGGCCGGAAAGATAAGAACATACCTGATGGAGGCGAAAAATGCAATGTTCTGCCATACCCACGGGAAAAAATAGATGACGACATGTGGAATGGGTATAGGAAGGTGTTTGTTGGTATTGTCGACCATATTGTTGATCATGAACTCAGCCATGGCAATACCAGCCGAAAGAAAAAGAAAATAAAGACCGATCAGGATCCAGAATATTTTATAGGTCAGAATTTTCTTGAATTCAATTTTTAAAAGCTTTGTCATTTGTTATCATCTAATAGTTCAAGGAAATGTTGTTCAAGGCTGCGTTTCCGCTCAGTTAAATGACTCAGGATGATGCCATTTTTAAAGAATAATTCATTCAACTCCTCAGCCTTAACGGGGTCTTTGAAATAAACGAGAATGTAGTGCTTTTCTTCGGTAAGGGATTGAAAAGCAGGATGCTGTGTGATAGCCTCTTTCAATGCGCCGTATTTGAGGGAGGAAAGCTCAAAGGAGTCTGAAACAGCAAGCACTTCGCTTACTTTTCCGTCAAATAGCTTTTTGCCTTTATCCAGGACAGCTACATGGCTGCATATTTTTTGGACTTCATCCAAAAGGTGAGATGCGATTATAATGGTGGTTCCCTGGCCTGCAACCGATAAAATCAGTTCACGGATCTGAGCAATACCCTGGGGGTCGAGTCCATTGGTCGGCTCGTCGAGGATGAGTACATCAGGATTTCCGAGTAGGGCAGAGGCAATGGCGAGCCGTTGTTTCATCCCGAAGGAAAAGGTCTTGAACCGGGTGTTTCTTCGCTCGTAAAGACCTGTAAGATTAAGAACTCGGTCGATGTCTTCATAACCAAAATCCTTAATATCGGCAACGATCTTCAGGTTGTTCACGGGGCTGAGATAGGGGAAAAAATTAGGGCTTTCAATCACGCTTCCGATGCGCTTCCGGGTTTCTTTGGAAGGCTCCTGGCCAAACCATTGAAAATCGCCCTTGTTTGCTTTGATCAGTTCAAGGATCACACTTAGGGTGGTGGTTTTTCCACTTCCGTTGGGACCGAGAATTCCAAAAATCTGACCTCTTTTTACATCCAGGGAAAGATCATTGACAGCCTGGATTTTTCCAAATCGTTTTGAGATATGGTTGACAGACAGAATAGTTTCCAAAATCAAATAAATGAGGTGGGTGAAATCGATTGAACTAGGACGCTAATTTAACTTAATTGTTACAAAACGTATAATGCGGATATCTATTATGTAATTAATGATACAACAGAAAGATAACAGGTTTTTTCTGGATTTCAGGTTTGGATTTTCTCCATGATGCGATTGATTTCGACTCGATTTGTTCGTCTATTCCTGTAATCCCGACGGCAATGCATAACAGGGTATCCTCACGGCAAACTGAGATGATTGAATCAAAAAGCTGAAGGTTTCGGTAGGGTGTTTCAATAAAAATCTGAGTCTGATCCTTCTCCCTGATAGTGCGTTCCAATTCCCTGATCTTTTTTACCCGGAGCATTTTGTTGGAGGGAAGATATCCAAGGAAGCAGAAATTCTGACCATTGAAGCCCGAGGCCATCAAAGCAAGCAGGATGGAAGACGGTCCGGTCAGGGGCACAACGCAAATGCCAAGGCTGTGGGCCGCCTTAACGATCTGGGAACCAGGATCGGCCACGCATGGAACGCCAGCCTCAGACAGCAACCCGATGTCATGACCCTGCAGGGTACAAGCCAGATTCGTTTCAAAATCCATTTCCTCCGAATGTTCATTGTGGAGAATAAAGGTCAGCTCATCAATGGATTTTTGAATTCCCGCCTTGATGAGGAAACGCCTCGCTGTCCTTAGCTCCTCCACGATGAAGTATTCCAGCCTTCGGATGATTGCCAGGGTCCCTTCCGGGATTACCGAGGTAACCTCGCCATCCGACACAGGGGTCGGGATTAGATATAAAACACCTTTATTCATGCTTCAGCCAAGGTAAGTCCTCCAGGTCTACATTCCCCCCCGATATAAGGAGACCGGTTCTTTTTCCGGCTACATCTATCTTTCCTTCCATAATTGCTGCAAAAGGAACCGCCGAGGATGGTTCAATGATGATTTTCATCCGTTCCCATAAAAAACGCATCGCCTTCACAATGCTCGATTCGCTGACGGTAACAATGGATTGCACATGTTGCAGAATGATAGGAAATGTAACTGATCCCAATGAGGTTCGCAATCCGTCAGCAATGGTATCAGGGTGAAGGGATGGGATAAACCGCTTACTGGTGAATGACAAAAATGCATCATTGGCCTGTTCCGGTTCGGCGGCGATCACGTTGGTCATCGGACTAAAATAATGGACAGCCAGCGAAGTTCCGCTGAGTAACCCGCCGCCGCCTACAGGAGCAACAACAATATCCAGGTTTTTCACCTCTTCAATCAGTTCAAGTGCAGCAGTGGCCTGTCCGGCGATGATCCTTTCATCATTATAAGGATGGATCTCAGTTGCACCCGTTTTCAGGATGACTTCTCCAAGGGTAGTTTCCCGTGACTCCAGGGTGGGGGTGCAAAAAGTTATTATCCCTCCGTATTCCTTTACTGCATTGACTTTTATTCTTGAGGAATTGCTGGGCATGACAATGTATGCTTTCGTATTGACAAGCGATGCAGCCCATGACAAGGCTTGTGCATGATTACCTGATGAATGGGTGGCTACACCATGAACCAGCTTTTCTTTATCCAGTGAAAGTACTGCATTGGTGGCGCCTCTTGCCTTGAATGCCCCGACCTTCTGGAAATTCTCACATTTAAGATAGATCTCGCTGTTAAAAAGCCGGTTGATGGTGCGTGAGGTAAGAACGGGGGTTCTGTTAACGTAAGGAGATATCCGCGCAGCGGCCTCGCGAATGGTGCCAGATTGGATATTTGACACGGTTTTCATCATGGATAAGGTTGATTGACCAGGTTGAAGGTTATCTGCTTACATGCCTCCTCAAGTTGGATATACACCCTTTCAAATGCCTTCCTGTCGTGGTACCAGGGATCCTGAACTCCTCTGTTTTGACCGGGGTATAAAACATTCAGCAAATAATCGACCTTTTCAACATCGGCGTCATTGCGTGCCAGACGGATGATATTGTTATAATGGGAGGAATCCATGGCATAAATATAGTCAAACCGGTCGAAATCCTTCATCGTGAACAACCGGGCTCTGTGCGATGAAATGTCAATGCCCCTTTCCTTTGCAACCTCCTGGGCACGCGAATCGGGTGCGTCGCCAACATGGAACGATTCAAAGCCGCAGGAATCAACTACTGCCTGAAAATGAAGGTGTTTAAATTTATCCCTGAGAATACCCTCTGCCAGCGGAGACCTGCAGATGTTACCTGTACAAACGAAAAGGATATTTACCAAGGTTGTGGCTTGTGCTGTTACAGTTTTATCCGTTTGTCCAACTCTTCAACAAATTGCCGGAATTGTTTATCGGTCTCAACCAGGTTGTTGACGGTTCGGCATGCATGCAGCACCGTGGCGTGATCCTTATTGCCGCAATGAAGGCCAATGCTGGCCAGGGATGACTTTGTGTGTTTTTTCGAAAAATACATCGATAACTGCCTTGCCTGTACGATCTCTCTCTTCCTTGTTTTCGAATGGATCATCTCTACCGGAATATTGAAATAGTCACAAACGACTTTCTGGATATAATCGATGGAAATTTCGCGGGAGGTGTTTTTGACAAACTTGTCAATCATCTGTTTGGCAAGTTCCAGCGTAATGGTCTTCTTATTTAAGGATGATTGGGCCAGCAATGAAATTAAAGCTCCTTCAAGCTCCCTGATGTTTGTATTAATATTGTATGCAAGATATTCAACCACTTCAGGTGGAATCTGAATTCCATCGTTGTACAGTTTTTTATGAAGTATTGCGATCCTGGTTTCCAGGTCCGGCACTTGCAGATCAGCTGATAATCCCCATTTGAACCGCGAAAGAAGGCGAGGCTCAATACCCTTCAACTCTACCGGTGGTTTATCGGAGGTCAGGATGATCTGGTTACTCTTTTGATGCAGGTGATTGAAAATATGAAAGAACAGGTCCTGTGTTTTCTCCTTTCCCGATAAATTATGGATGTCATCCAGGATCAGGACATCTATCATCTGGTAAAAGTGAATGAAATCATTTTGATTGTTATTCCTGACGGAATCGATATACTGGCTGGTGAACTGATCTGTTGTAACGTAAAGTACGGTTTTATCCGGGAAATTATTTTTAACCTGAAGACCGATCGCATGGGAAAGATGGGTTTTTCCCAAACCTGTGTGGCTGTATATGAGCAAAGGGTTGAACGCAGTTTTGCCTGGATTGCTTGCAACGGCAAAACCAGCAGAACGGGCGAGCCTGTTGCAGTCTCCTTCGATAAAATTTTCAAAGGAATAACTTTCAATTAATTGTGAATTGACCTTGATCTTTTTTAGCCCTGGAATGATAAAAGGATTCGGAATTTCCTTTGATGTGCCTTTATTTAAATCGATGGGCATAGAAACAGGCGGATTTAAAGTTGCTTTTTTCTCACCGGTGGGAACTTTGATTGTGTAGGGACCTGGATCAGCTTCCGTGTTGTCAACAATAATGCTGTATTCCAATCTTCCGTCAGTTCCTAATTCCTTTTTAATGGTTTTCTTAAGTAAACCAATATAATGCTCTTCAAGCCATTCATAAAAAAACTGGCTCGGAACCTGTATGGTTAAAACCTGATCCTTCAATCGGACTGCATTGATAGGAAGAAACCAGGTTTTAAAACTTTGGTAGTTGATGTTATCTTTTATGACTTTAAGGCAATTTTCCCAAACTTCAATTGCGTTTTTTTCCATTAATACGATTACCTTGGAAGAGTAAAAACTATTTTTTCTTATATTGTTATGGATGTCAGGCTTTTAAAATCTATTAAAGCTCAAATTTTCACATCTCAATAAAGGCACCATTTAATTAACAAATTTTGGAAAAAAAAGTTTAAAAAAAAAATATATTATCCTTGTTTTATTAAAATAAAGTTTCCAAAATGAGTAATGTTGCGCATTGAAAAATCTAATTGAAATGAGGTATTAAACATGACATCAATAAATTGGGTTTGGTAAAATGACTTTCTGTTCATATTATTTAGAAAGTATATAAATTACATGGTGCTTATGTTTCAATTAGTTAGAAAAATCAACGATCTCCATATTTACAGCGCGTACTCTTTTTATACGGTTTTCGAGACTTTTTAGGTGACTTTCCCTTATTAAAAAAGTGATGGTACACGCTATCTCGGTTGTTTGCTTAATGATTTTCACGCCTCCCTCCTTTAATATTTTCATAATTTCGTTCATGTTGATATATTCAAAGGATACTCTCACCTGAATATAAATAATCTTCTCTACAATTTCTGCATTGTCAAGTGATTCCCGTGCAGATGTTTTATAAGCATGGATTAATCCTGGAATTCCCAGTTTTGTCCCTCCGAAATATCGTATGACAACCACAAGAACATCGGAGAGTCCTGTTGAAAGGATCTGTCCGTAAATTGGTTTTCCTGCTGATCCTGCTGGTTCCCCGTCATCATTCATACGGTAATGCGGATTTTGAAGACCCAGACGGTATGCATAACAATGATGGTTTGCGTCGAAGTATTCTTTTTTAAGGTCGTCCAGTTTTATTTTGATCTCCTCCTCAGACGAAACAGGCATGGCAATGGCCAGGAATTTACTTGCTTTTTCTCTGTAAATTCCCCGGGATTCTTTTGCAATAGACAGAAAGGAGTCACTTGAAGGTTCCATTGCTGCGAAGTTACTTTTATTTTTACTTTTATAAAATGGAAATGAAACTGAATTCAGTAAAAATCCTGATAGAGGATTTTAAGAATAAACTTGCAATTCATTACCCTGTTAACGAGATCATGCACATCCTCTACCTTTTATTCGAGGAGATCATGGAATGGCCGAAAACCAGGGTACACCTCTCATATGATGTGGAAATCCCGGAAAAGGAATGGTATACATTTAACCAATTTCTGAACGGACTGGCCGGCGGCATGCCTGTACAATATTTATTGGGTTGGACCATGTTCGATGGATGCAGGATTAAGGTGAATTCCAATGTCTTGATTCCCAGGCCTGAAACTGAGGAGTTGTGCTCGATGATTAAATCAGACCTCAGTCATCAATCCTCCTCGTCCCTGTCAATTCTGGATATTGGAACCGGGTCCGGATGTATTCCGATCTCCCTGAAGAAATTCTTTCACACTGCCGCGATTACCGGGATTGATGTATCCCTTGCTGCAATTGATCTGGCCATCCTGAATGCGAAGGAGAACCATTGTGAAATTGAATTTCGCCGGTCGGATATTTTCAATGACAAGGATTGTTTTCAACTGGGGTTGTTTCACGTAATCGTGAGTAATCCTCCTTACGTACTTGAAAAGGAAAAACAATCGATGCACAGGAATGTGATTGATTTTGAACCTCGCAACGCATTGTTTGTCCCGGACCATGACCCCTTGCTGTTTTATCGGGCCATTGCCGGATTCTGTCACAGCCATCTTGGGCAGAATGGTTCACTTTATCTTGAGATCAACGCGCAATTTGGTATGGAAACATGCCGGATGGTTCAATCATTTGGTTTTGAAAAAGTGGAAGTATTGTGTGACATCCATGGTAAGTACCGGTTCATCAGGGCTTCTTCAGCAATTCACTGACCTCTTTGGTTGAAAGAAAAATATCCGTTATTCCGAAGGAATAAGGGGCAATCTCATGGTTTATAGGGTTAGGTTCGGTCGCCAAAAATGATTGTTCCCAAACGGACCAGGGTGCTGCCCTCTTCAATGGCAATCCTGTAATCGCCCGACATTCCCATCGAGAGGTGTTTGAAGTAACCCGCCTCCCTGAAGTAGGTCGATTGAAGATCAAGAAAGAAATCATGCAGTGATTTAAATTCCCTCCTTACCAATCCGGCTTCATCTGAAAAACTGCTCATCCCCATAACCCCGGTAATCCTGATGTTTTTCATCTTCCTGTATCGTTCTGAATCCAGAAGTGCTTTCGCTTCCCCAAGATTTAACCCGAATTTTGTCTCTTCCGTTGCAATAAAAAACTGAAGCAGGCAGTCGATGATGCGGTTATGCCTCAACGCTTCCTTGTTAATCTCTTCAAGCAGTTTTTCACTGTCAATGCTGTGGATGAGATGAATAAACGGGGCAATGTATTTTACTTTATTGGTTTGCAAATGTCCAATGAAATGCCATTCGATATCGGATGGAAGCTGTGGCTGCTTCTGAACCAGTTCCTGGACTTTGTTTTCACCGAAGATGCGGAGACCGGCCTGATAGGCTTGCATGATGGCAGAAACCGGCTTTGTTTTTGACACAGCAACAATGGATACATGTCCGGGAATCTCATTTTTCAGAAAACGGATCGAATCAGGAATATTCACATTAGGGATACTTAGGGTATGACAAAAATACAAATTTGACCGTATGCCTCTTCGTCTTACCTTTGTATTTTATTTTGATCATGAAAAAAATCCTGAAGTCCCTCCTAAGCCAGCTGATATTCTGGCTGCTGTTTTTTAATATTACCCGGTTGATATTTATTCTGTATTATCTGAAGATAATCCTGGTAGAAAAGATCTCTTTTTTAGAAACCCTGGGTGTTTTCTGGCATTCACTTAAACTAGACCTGGCCACCACCTGCTATATTTTAGTTGTTCCGTTTATACTGCTCGTAATTCAGTCAGTCTGGAGTTCGAAATGGATGAACCTGATCAATAAAGTTTATACCGGATTTGTAATCGGGGTTTATTCTTTGTCAGCAGCCGGGGAAATGGGAATATATGCAGAATGGAAGACTAAATTGACCTATAAGGTTATTAAATACCTGAGCCATCCAAGTGAGATATTCAATTCTGCGGAGACAGGAACCTTTTATTTTTTAGTAGTCCTCTTTCTCTTTATGTTCGTGGGCGGTGTTTATGCTTATAACCGCTATTTCCATGTCCATCTTGAACATGAACGGCGTAATGGGTGGTTTACCCTGGGTTTCTTCCTTCTGACGCCAGGGCTCCTGGTGATCGGTTTGCGGGGGGGGCTTCAGCAGATCCCAATAAACCAGAGTGAATCATACTACTCTGATCACAATATCCTGAATATCTCCGCAGTGAATAATGCCTTTAATCTCTATATTAGTATTTTTGAAAATCTGCAGAACTTCGATCACGACCCTTATGTTTTTATGGATCAGGCGACAGCTGATCGAATTGTGAAAAAAATTTACCAGACACAGGGAGATTCGACTCAGCGAATTCTTAAAACTTCCCGACCAAATATCGTTTTACTCATCCTTGAGAGCTGGTCGGCGGACCTAATAGCAGACCTTGGGGGCGAAACAGGGATTACGCCTGAATTCGATAAGCTGGAAAGGAATGGGATTCTTTTTGACCAGATGTATGCAGCAGGTTCAAGATCTGAACAGGGAATGGCCTCAATTTTCGGCGGTTTTCCTGGACACCCGGTCAGTTCCATTACGGTTCAGCCTGATAAGTTTGTCAAACTTCCAAGCCTGGTGAAGGATTTAAAAAAGGATGGGTACAGTTCTGCGTTTTATTTTGGTGGTCAGCTGATATATGGGAATATCAAAGGGTATATTATTTTCAATGGATTTGATAAGATCATGGAAGGATACGACTTCCCCGAAACCCTTCCCAGGGGAAAATTGGGCATCCATGATGAGTTTACCCTTGATTATATGGTGAATGATGTTGGCAAGCTGAAACAGCCTTTTTTTTCAGCCCTGTTTACCGTAAGCACCCATTCACCCTGGGATCAGCCATTTGAAAAACCTTTGAAATGGGGTGACAATGAGCGTGAGTATATCAATGCAGCTTACTACACTGACCATTGTCTGGGTGAATTTTTTGCCAAGGCAAAAACAAAACCCTGGTATGCCAATACCCTGTTCATCATTTTAGCCGATCACAGTCATAATTCATATAGAAACTGGCATCCCGAATCAAAGGAATATCATAAGATCCCTATGTTGTTTTATGGAGAGCCAATCAGGGATGAGTTAAAAGGTACCGCTTGGCATAAACTCGGCAACCAGCATGATTTGCCTGCAACATTGCTTCACCAGCTCGGTTTATCGGCAAAGGAATTCAGGTTCAGCAAAGATCTGTTTAATCCGACCACCCAGGATTTTGCCTATTATTCCACAGAGGATGGCGTGGGTTGGATAAGGCCCAATGCCTATTTTACATACGATAAAGCGCCCGATTTTTATTATTGGTGGACAGATCCAAACCTCCCTGATTCAGTGAAACAAGAGGGAAAGGCCTATTTGCAGACTGTGTTCGGAGAATATATGAATCACTGATTTTAATCCAGGGTATGAACAACCAGGCCGGATCTTAATTTTGGTTCAAACCAGGTTGTTTTCGGAGGCATAATATTCCCTGAATCAGCAATATCGATCAGTTGCTGCATTGATACAGGATAGAGGGCAAATGCTGCTTTCATCTCCCCGCTGTCAACTCGTCTTTTTAATTCTGACAACCCACGGATCCCACCCACAAAATCGATGCGCGTGGAAGTTCTTAAGTCGTGGATCCCCAGGATTTCGTCTAAAACAAAGCGGGATAAAATAGTAACGTCAAGCACACCAATGGGGTCGGCATTGTTGTAAGTTCCCTGGTTTGCGGTCAACGAATACCAGATGCCGTTAAGATACAATCCGAAATTATGCAAAGTAACCGGTTTGTATATCTCATTCCCTTTTTGTTCAATGGTAAAGACGGATCCAAGTTTTTCAAGAAAAGCTTCCTCCGACAGACCATTCAGGTCTTTTACAACCCGGTTATAATCGATGATCGAGAGTTGATTGTCAGGAAAATGGACTGCCAGGAAGTAATTATACTCCTCCTTTCCCGTATGGTCAGGATTGTTGAGTTTTTTCTCATTTCCCACCAATGCAGCCGCTGCAGTACGATGATGTCCGTCGGCAACATAGGTGAAGGGAACATCAGCAAATAGTTGTACGATTTTATGGCAGATCAACAGATCGTTAATCACCCAAAAATGATGACCAACACCATCATTGGCTGTAAAATCATAAACTGGTTTATTGGATTGGACAAACTGTTGAACGATCACATCAATGGCTGGCACTGCAGGATAGGTGAAGAATACCGGTTCCATGTTTGCATTGGTAATGCGAACATGTTTCATCCTGTCCTCTTCTTTATCTTTACGTGTCAGTTCATGTTTCTTGATGATACCGTTCATATAGTCATCAACTCCGGCACAGCCAACGATTCCATATTGGGTTTTGCCGTTCATTGTTTGCGCATAAATGTAAAGTAACTCCTGCTCTTCAGGCTTCAGCCAGCCTTTATTTTTAAAGGACTGGAAGTTTTCTTTTGCCTTGTTGTAAACGGGTTCTGAATGAATGTCAATGGACTCTGGGAGGTCAATTTCAGGTTTGATGATGTGCAGAAGTGAATAGGGATTCCCTTTTGCCTCTTCTCTGGCTTCTTCTGAGTTAAGTACATCATAAGGCCTCGATGCAAGGTCCTTCGCAATCTCGGTGGAAGGCCTGAGTCCTTTAAAGGGTTTTAGTATGGCCATAGTATTTCAAGTAAATTGAGTGATTAAATGATAAATGGTAAAAAATGACCAGGACCCGATGCTATTCAGGTCCTTCATCATCGTCATTTTCACCAGGTTTTACGCTGCGTTGTAATGATCCGATTAAAGCTCCGATCATTTTTGTCATCTCCATCAGGTAGTTTTTCGATTCGTCGAAATCACGCGCAGAAATGAATGACCTGCTGGTAGCGATGGTGGATAATACGACACATTCCCTTACCGAGCTTTTGGCCATTTTAAGGTAGTAAACGAACTGACTTTTATTTCTGGAAGAGCCTTCTGCAATGTTTAATGCGATCCCATTCGCAGAAACCAGAAATCGTTCAAAAAACAATTTCATGAAAGGATCATCTTTGGTGTTTTTGGCCATCACATATACCCAGTCGACATATTCAAGGGCTTTGTGATAGATTCTGAGATCTTCAAACCTGAAGAAGGTGGAGGGTCTTTCGTGTTCGTTTTCCATGGTTTAGCTCGATTAGTCTGGTTATTTATTTACCTGAAAAGTCTTATCTCCGTTTTTAATGAATTTTATAATTTGTTTGGCGGCAGCAATCCCGGAATTCACGTTGGCTTCCTCGGTTTGTGCTCCCATCTTTTTTGGTGTACAGAAAAATTTAGCCTTGAAACCGGCTTCGATTTCAGCTTTGTTGGCAGGTTCTACATCTGAAAGGTAGGCAAAATCTTTCCGTTCCTGGAACATCTTGAGCAAATCGGTTTCGTTGATCACCTCGGCCCGGGCGGTGTTCACCAGACAGGCAGGGGAGGGCATCCTGGAAAGTAGCGCGAAATTGATAGATTGCTTCGTTTGACTGTTGGCAGGAATGTGCAATGAGACATAATGGCAAGTACTGTACAATTCTTCTACGGAACCAACCCATTTAACCCCATCTTTTTCGATATCCTGTTTTGAAATAAACGGATCAAACGCAAAAACCTCCATGCCAAATCCCTTTGCAATCCTGGCAACGTTTTTCCCAACGTATCCGTAAGCGTGGATTCCCAGTTTTTTCCCCATGAGTTCACTGCCCGATTTGCCATTGAAAAAGCCCCTGGCATAATAAACCATCATTCCTAAAGCAAGTTCGGCAACAGCATTTGAATTTTGACCGGGCGTGTTCATGGCCACAATTCCTTTGTCTGTTGCAGCCTGCAGGTCGATGTTATCGTACCCTGCTCCTGCGCGTACAATGATTTTCAGTTTTTTTCCAGCTTCAATCACAGCCTTATCTGCTTTATCGCTACGAATGATCACGGCATCAACGTCAGCAACTGCTTTGACGAAATCATCCTGACTTGTATAACCTTCAAGAAGAACCAATTCGAATCCGGCTTCTTCCACAACTTTGCGAATTCCCTTTACAGCTATCGCTGCAAAAGGTTTGTCGGTAGCTACCAATACTTTTGTCATATCTTTTAGAATTTATTGGAAGGGCATCCGCAGTGGATGCCCTTGGAAATTGTATTATGCGTTCGCTTTTTCAAATTCATTCATAGCGTCAACCAGTGCCTGTAAACTCTCGATAGGCATTGCATTGTAGGTCGAAGCCCTGAATCCGCCGACCGACCTGTGTCCCTTGATCCCGATCATCCCTTTGGTCTTCGCGAATTCCATGAAGGCATCCTCTTTGTCTTTGTATTGTTCCTTCATGACAAAGCAAATGTTCATCAGTGACCGGTTTTCCTTTGCTACGGTTCCAACGAACATTTTGCTGTTATCGATGGTGTTGTAGAGCAGGTTTGCCTTTTTAATGTTCATCGCTTCAACGGCTTTTACACCCCCCAGGCTTTTGATCCAGCGCAAGGTTTCAAGACAGGTGTAAATGGCAAATACAGGAGGTGTGTTATACAGGGAGGGTTCTTTTAAATGAGTAGCATAATTGAGCATGGTAGGTATTTTACGCTCAACCTTCGAAAGCATCTCCTCTTTGATGATGATGAAGGTAACGCCTGCCGGACCTAGATTTTTCTGTGCACCACCATAGATCATGGCGTATTTTGAAACATCCACGGGACGGCTGAGAATATCTGACGACATATCTGCAATTAATGGAACGGGGCTGTCCATATCGTGGTGGATCTCAGAACCATAAATGGTGTTGTTTGTGGTGATATGGAAATAATCGGCATCAGAAGGAATGGTGAAATCCTTCGGGATATAACAGAAATTTTTATCCGCCGAAGTGGCAACTACATTTACCTCGCCAAAGAATTTTGCCTCCTTGATGGCTTTCTGAGCCCAAACACCGGTCTCCAGATAGGCTGCCTTTTTATTCAAAAAGTTATATGGGATCATGCAGAATTGCAGGCTGGCACCACCTCCGAGGAAAATAACCTGATAACCGGCGGGGATGTTCAGAAGTTCTTTAAACAGAGTCATTGTTTCATCCAGAATGGCTTGAAAATCTTTGCTGCGATGCGAAATTTCCAGAAGTGATAAACCAATTCCGTTAAGGTCCAGAATAGCTTTTGCTGAATTTTCGACAGCAATCCGAGGTAGAATAGAGGGACCAGCATTAAAATTGTGTTTTTTCATAGTGCGAAAGTTTTAAAGTTTATCTGTTATTAAATAACCTTGAAAATTTAAAGAAACAAAGTAAACGCTTTTAATTGTAAATTCAAAAATATTAAAAATTACAGCCAAAAACCACGGGCAGACGGTTTTTTAATGATAAACAACTATAAAAAGGAGGGAGTCCCTAATCTTTGTTTCTTGAATCGATGTCCCGGATGAAATTCCAGCAGCCATTTTTAAACTCGAAACCGTCAAAGACGTCCCCGGCGGGAACGTAAAACTGATACTGTCCTTCCAATTGAGGATCCAGGGGAACGAGCCGGTCGGCAACAATCAGCCACGCTTTTCTGGTCTTGTATTCGAATACCCGTTTTTTTTGGTTCCAGCTTTTATCTGAAGCGATAAATTGTTCCTCGTATTTTAACGACATGGTTGCCGAAGATGAATACCTGAAGATGATCCTGGACAATTTGCCGTTTCCGAAATCCGGGAATACCGGCAGCCCGAATTTTGGCTTACTTTGTTCATCAAAAGAAAGGATTTCAATGACTTTTTGGGTGATCACTGCATTTTTTCCTGACCAGCCAAGCAGGGTATAGAACTTTTTGCCAGGAGCCGTTTCATTTTCGAGGATCTTGTAATACAATGCCCCGAACCAATGGGAATTGTCCATATTGGCAGAATCTTCAACTGCACTGGTTTCATTTGTGTCAGATAGCGGAAAAACCAGCGATGGTTTGAAGTCCGGGATTTTAATAAATCCGAAGAAGGCCTGATTCCCGTTTTTATGGGGGAGATTCCACTGGTAAATTGTAAATTTTTTATCGGGGGAGGAGATTTTTACCAGTGATTTCAGTGATTCAAATGGGTAATTTTCAGACCCTGGAAATGTCAGAGATTGGTATAAAGTCTGATGGAAATTGGCGTTCAGCAAATCCCTGATGCTGTCATCCTGGTTTTGGTTCATCGAAACATAAATGGAAAACAACGTATCCTCAGCCTGTTTCATGCTGTAAAAATGCTGACCCGAAACCAGGTTGTACTCTCCGCAGATTATTATCAGGAGAACGGAAAGGAAAATAACTCGCAGGTAATTTCTGAACATGATCTTATAATGTGAAGGAAACGGGAATCTCCTGATTTTATTTTAATCATATACCTTTGCAGCAAATTGTAAAAATGAATTTAAACGACCGGATAAAATCATTCGAACTGCTCGGAAATCATCTGCGAAGGTACCATGAAGATTTGTCTGAAAAGGAAATACTGCCGTTTATTGCGGCAGCACGCATTGGTCATTCTGAAAACCAGTGGTTTACACCGTATAATATCCGAATGGCATTGAATAACATCGGGGAGGCCCTGAATGCAGAAAATTTATCGGTGTGGTTATCTGCTTACCGGCAGAAATTAGGGAATCCCGTTGAACAAAAGACGATTGGGGTCGTGATGGCCGGGAATATTCCTGCAGTGGGATTTCACGACTTTTTATGCGTTTTGATTGCCGGTCACAAACTTAAAGCCAGGGTCTCCTCATCCGATGCCCGATTGCTGCCCTCAATGGCAGAATTTTTATCAAACTATTTACCCGAATGGAATGAATATATAACATTCGTTTCAGGTAAGTTAGATCAGTTCGATGCCATTATAGCTACCGGAAGTAACAATACTTCCAGGTATTTTAACTATTACTTCGGTAAATATCCGCATATTATCAGGAAAAACAGAAATAGTATTGCCATTATCACCGGAGATGAAAACGGGGAAGAACTGGAGAAACTCGCTGATGACATCATGCTTTTCTTTGGCATGGGGTGCAGAAGCATCTCAAAGGTGTATGTTCCGTTTGGATATGATTTTACAGATATGATCAGCGCTTTGCGAAAATATGAGCAATATTCAAATCATAATAAATATCGCAACAATTATGATTATGCCAGGTCAATTTTCATGATGAATCAGCTCCCGGTAATTGATCCGGGATTCCTGCTTATAAAAGAAGATCAATCGTTTACTTCCAGGATTGCGGTTTTGCATTATGAACAGTATGCTTACATTTCCGGTGTGTTAAACGAATTAAACCTGGTTCGGGAGGCTATTCAATGTATAGTATGCCACCGGTCAATCGCTGCTTACGTAATCCCGCCGGGCAGTGCCCAGAAACCGGCATTATGGGACTATGCAGATGAGGTTGATACGCTTGACTTTTTACTTTCGTGATAATGTTGTAAAAAAACTTTGGAATTCAAATTAAAAGCATTAATTTTGCACCCTCATTAAAATATCATATTACAATGAAAAAAGATATTCATCCGAAGGATTACAGACTGGTAGTGTTTAAAGATATGTCGAATGATTACACCTTCCTTTCCAAATCGACTGTTAAAACCAAAGAAACGATCGTTTTTGAAGATGGAAAAGAATATCCGTTGATCAAATTGGAAATTTCTCATACTTCGCATCCGTTCTATACCGGCAAGATGAAATTGGTTGACACTGCTGGGCGTGTTGATAAATTCAAGAGCCGTTATCAGAAACACATTGATCTGAAAGCTGCAAAATAAGCGGCATTTATAATATTTTTGCTGAGCCTCCGTTGTTTACTGAGGCTCTTTTTATTTTTTATCTTTGCTCTGAAAAACCTGTTTTAACATGAATTACATACTGTTTGATGAAAATATTGTCAGGACGAACCTGCTGCCACTTACTTTTGTAAGGCCGGTTGCGGACATCCGGGTTGGAATTTTAACCATCAGGGAAAAGTGGGAAAAACGTTTGAAAGCAACAACTTCGACCCTTACCGATGGTTATCTCTCAGCAAAATACCCAATTGTTAAGGAATCAAACAATGTACTAATCAATGGATCAATTTGTCCAAATGATGAAATCATTGCTGCGGTTAAAAACTTAAAACCAAACCAGACCGTAGTCTACAACGATACGATTATTGCATTGCACGTCACTGAGGAAGAACTTGGCAACATTGGGGATGCATCCTCCGAGGGAATCGAGGAGATAAAAATTACCAACGCTCCACTGAAAATCAACCATACCTGGGAAATTTTTTCAAAAAATGAACTGGCTATTCAAGATGATTTTGCGCTGCTGACCAAGGGAAGAAAATCACAGAAATTAAGTGATACAAACCGGGTAAGGGGAGAAGAAAATATTTTTGTAGAAAAAGGAGCCAAGGTTGAATTCGTGATTTTGAACGCAACTACCGGCCCGATCTATATCGGGAAGGATACCGAAATCATGGAGGGAGCCGTTATTCGCGGTCCCTTTGCACTTTGCGAAGGAGCTGAAGTGAAAATGGCTGCGAAAATTTATGGGCCTACCACCGTTGGTCCGTTTTGCCGGGTCGGCGGTGAAATCAATAATTCTGTCCTCTTTGGTTACTCAAACAAGGCACATGATGGATTCATGGGCCACTCTGTCATTGCCGAATGGTGCAATCTCGGAGCAGATACCAATACATCGAACCTTAAAAACACCTATGACAATGTTCGTCTGTGGAGTTATGGCAAACAAACCTTCATCAATACCCATCTTCAATTTTGTGGTTTAATCATGGGCGATCACTCGAAGTGTGCGATTGACACTATGTTTAATACTGGAACTGTGGTCGGTGTCAGCGCAAATATTTTTGGGTCAGGTTTTCAACGCAACTTTATTCCCTCCTTTACATGGGGCGGTACTTCAGGGCATACCAACTATACCATCAAAAAGGCCATGGAGGTGGCCGAAATTGTTTTCAAACGCAGGCGTCGTAATTTTGATGAGATAGAACGTGACCTTCTTACCAGCGTGTACACCATTACGCTGAAAAATAAATTCCTTTAATCCAGTTACAATCATTTCTTGGCACATATCTTGTCATGAATGCACCCCGGTCGTTTTTTTACCGGGTTTGTGACATTTTGACTGTTATAAATTATGGAGAATTTGATGGAGCATGATGCATTGATGTTTTCTGATTTAATTGATTCAGAAACCGAGTTTATTCCTTTACTTTCATCTGAAGATGAAGAGGCAATGAATACGGAAGAGGTACCTGAAGTGCTTCCTATCCTTCCATTGCGAAACACGACCCTCTTCCCTGGGGTTGTCATTCCGATTACTGTTGGACGCGATAAATCAATCAAGCTAATCCGAGAGTTTTATAAAGGAAGTCGTGTCATAGGGGTTGTTGCTCAGAAGGATGCAAATATCGAAGATCCTGAATTCGACGATCTGAATAAAGTTGGAACCGTTGCCTACATTATTAAAATATTGCAGATGCCAGATGGAAGCAATACTGCAATCATACAGGGGAAAAGAAGATTTGCCATCAGGGAACTGATTCAGTCTGAACCCTATATCACCGCTTCAGTCACTGCATTTGAAGCACCGGTCCATATACCTGCTGACAATGGTGAATTTAACGCACTCATTGCCTCGCTGAAAGATATGGCTATCCAGATAATTTCCAAATCTCCGAATATTCCGTCTGAAGCAGCTTTTGCCATTAAGAATATTGAATCGCCCTCATTCCTGGTTCATTTTATTTCATCAAACCTGAATGTTGACCTGGTTGAAAAGCAGAAATTACTGGAAATAGCCGATCTGACAGAGGGTGCAAACAGCGTGCTGACATTGCTGACAAAAGAATTACAGGTTGCAGATTTAAAGCAGCAGATCCAGAATAAGGTAAAGACTGACCTGGACAAGCAGCAACGTGATTTCCTGCTGAATCAGCAATTGAAAACCATCCAGGAGGAATTGGGTGGAAGTCCGAACGGGCAGGAGATCAATGCACTTCGCGAGCAGGCCAAAGATAAAAAGTGGTCGAAAGAGGTTGCTGATGTTTTTGAAAAGGAGATGAGCAAACTTCAGCGGATGCATCCCATGGCAGCCGAATATTCGATTCAAACCAATTACCTTGAAACACTGGTTCAGCTTCCATGGGGTGAATATACCATTGATAATCTTGATCTGCATCATGCCCAACAGGTACTGGATGAGGATCATTTTGGCCTGGAAAAGGTAAAGGAACGAATCATTGAACATCTTGCCGTTATCAAGCTTAAAAGGGACCTCAAGTCCCCGATTCTTTGTCTTGTAGGCCCGCCGGGTGTTGGAAAGACATCTCTCGGCAAAAGTATTGCCCGTGCCCTTGGACGGAAATACATACGGATGTCGCTGGGAGGTTTGCGTGATGAATCTGAACTCCGCGGCCACAGGAAGACCTATATCGGTGCAATGCCGGGCCGGATCGTACAGAGCCTGAAAAAAATAAAATCTTCGAACCCGGTGTTCGTCCTCGATGAGATAGACAAGGTGATGGGAATGAACATCAATGGCGATCCGCAGGCTGCCTTGCTTGAAGTGCTTGATCCCGAACAAAATATTGCTTTCTATGACAATTATCTTGAAATTGATTATGACCTTTCAAGGATTATGTTCATAGCAACGGCCAACACCCTGAGTACCATTCATCCGGCCTTACGTGACCGGATGGAGATCATCGATATCCCTGGTTATCTGATGGAAGAAAAGGTTGAGATCGCTTTGCGGCACCTCCTTCCAAAACAACTCAATGAACATGGAATCAAAAAAAGCCAGCTTCAGTTCAGCAAAGAATTGATAAAGAAAATCATCGAAGACTATACCCGTGAATCAGGCGTTCGCACCCTCGAAAAATGTCTGGCTAAGATCATCCGAAGTAAGGTAAGATTGATTGTTTCAGATGAGAAGTTTGATAAAAAGTTGGGCGAAGCCGACCTGAAAAAGATTATGGGAATTCCTGTTTTTCAGGTAGATAAGTATATCTCAAACGATGTTGCCGGGGTTGTTACCGGGTTGGCATGGACCATGGCCGGAGGTGAAATCCTTTTTATTGAAGTCAGCCTGAGCAGGGGTAAAGGGGATCTTACTTTGACCGGGAACCTGGGTGATGTTATGAAAGAGTCAGCATCCATCGCATTGGCCTATTTAAAGGCAAATTCAGAAATATTTGGCATTGATCCGGATACTTTTCAACGCTGGAATGTTCATATTCATGTTCCTGAAGGCGCAACTCCTAAAGATGGACCATCAGCCGGTATTACTATGTTCACAGCACTGGCATCGGCATTTACCCAATACAAGGTACGGGAGCGGTTGGCTATGACTGGGGAAATCACACTTCGTGGTAAAGTTTTACCTGTTGGAGGAATCAAGGAAAAAATGCTGGCCGCACGACGCGCCAACCTGAAGGATATCATCCTTTCGAAGGAGAATCAGAAGGATATTGAAGAGATCAAAGCCGATTATGTAAAAGGGCTGAGGTTCCATTATATCGATGAAATGAAAGAAATTAAGGACCTGGCCCTTCTGAAAGAAAAGGTGAAAAACCCACTTAATTTAGATTATAAAAGGTAATCCAACCTTAATCCTGTTTACCTGTATTTATTGTTGTTGCCTGCTTGAGCAAGATGTTGCTTAGAGGATCGAAAACCAGCTCCTTCGGTCGTTTGTGAAATGTGAATTTGAATTTCTGATGATTTTCCGTATTCATGACCCTGATGACCGTATCGGTACCATCATCAAAATTAATCTGCAACTGAACTGGCATTTTGAAAAACCCGGGATCAGACTGGGTTTGGGTTATTTCGATGGATACCTTCCAGGCGTTTTTACCCTGGTTAATTATTTCGTACGTATTTTGATACACCGGGTGGTTAGGTTTGTAAACCCACTGATCAAAAAACCAATCCATGTTTTTCCGTGATACCCGATTTGTGATTTGAGTAAAATCCTCTGTAAATGCGTTTTTAAAGATCAGATTGGTATCGGTTGCATACGCATGCATCACCCTGAAAAAAGTGCTGTCGCCCAATACATATCTAAGCTGAAAAAGTACGCAGGCACCTTTGTTGTAAGTAATAGCCTGATTGTACAGGGTATGGCTTGACGGGGTTTCATTTGCCCATTCGGCATGATATAATGGCCAGCCGGGGTTGTGCGCAAAATAATAGCTGGCAAGAGATTTCATGCTTTTCAAATACGCGTCCGTTCCTGAGACATGTTCAACCCATAAATTCTGACAATATGTTCCGAACCCCTCATTTAACCATATATCGGCCCAGCTTCCACAGGTTATTAAGTCGCCGAACCATTGATGGGAATGTTCATGTGCGATCAGGTTTGCATCACTATACCCACCCGGCATCAGGTTTACCATGCTTTGATTCTCCATGCCACCCCACTGAAATGAACTGTTTAACGTGGCAAACCCTATCTTTTCAAAGGGATAATTCCCGAATTTTTCTGAGTAGAAATTTGTCAAAGGAACAATCACACTGTCAAACACTGAAAGATCTTCCCCCGGTTTATAATATATCCTGATTGGTATGCTGTCGGCCGGGTGAGCAAGATTGTGCCAGTACATGGAATGAATCTCAAAATTTATGCTTGAGGTGAAACAAACCAAATAGGTGGAAACCGGGACATTGCTTACCCAATGATATAAAATCGTATCACCTGAAAACGTTGAATCAGCCAGGGTTCCGGTTGAACCAAGGCGAACAGAAAGTGGCACTGTGGCAAACACTTCCCATGTTGCCTTGTCAGATGGCCGGTCCCAGCATGGTAGCCAGTTCCTGGTTCCCTCTGGTGGGGAATCAGTATAAACGTACCCGTTGGAGACAAAAAATCCATTATCCTCAGAGTTTTTGTATCTGTAGAAAATCCTGACGTTTACCACCTCACCGGGCTTGTATGTCCTGTCAAGAATGATCCTTAAAATATTGTTCTGATGCGAATAGGAGATGCCTGCCATTATGACTGAATCAATGGTCAGGGATTGAGAGTTTGCATCTAATTTTATCTCCCTTAAAGCAGAATTTACTTTGAATGTAACGACTTCACTGGCATTGAATGTTCTGGGATAGGGTGCCTGAAAACATTGCACCAGGTTAATTTCCAGACGGTACTTTAAAACATCAACGCTGTGTTTAGTATGAATGTGAATGGATTCAGAAGATTTTGCCTCGAGATGTGTTGCATGGACAATGGATATAACTGCCACCAAAAACCACAGCAGGTATGGGTTGATCGTTCTCATGAAACTATTTGATTATAACCAGCTTTTTAAATTGTACAGAGTTGCCGGCCGATAGTTTACAGAGATAATTTCCCGGTTTCAGGGTTGAACAATCAATGGTGATTTCATTTGTGCCTTCAGTATTGAGGGAATTAACCGGATTTAAAATCACAATACCCAACATACTGGTAATCTCCACCCTGACCTCCGATGGCACGCTGATTTCATATCGCAAAGTTGCTGAAGTATTAGCCGGATTTGGGGAGATCTGAAAAAAGTCAATCCCGGAAACGGAATTCAATGTTTCATCCAGACCGACAATCGTACCGCCACCCTTCAGCACAATTTGCCTGTCAGGATCAAACTTCAGAAGATTGGGCTGCTTGTTTAGTATCCATGAAAACTGCTGAGAATTCACGTCGTTCATGATTCTGAATGTAGTATCCGTATTATCGGTGAAACGAACTCTGACATCAGCCGGCATTTTAAAAAATGGTGCGTTTGTTTGAATCTGCTTCATGAAGAAATTTACCTTCCACTGATTATTCCCTAAGGTCTCGAAGTTATACGTATTCTGGTATACCGGGTGATTGGGCTGGAAAATCCATTCATCGAAGAACCAGTTGTAATCACCTCCGGCCACCTGGTTAACAATATTGTTGAAATCCTGGATTGTAGCGGAATTATACTTCAGGTTACTATCGGTGCTGTAAGCTTTCATAGTTTGAAAAAACAATGAATCCCCCAAAACATATCTCAATTGATGAAGTACGCTGGCCCCTTTCATATAGGTTATCGAATATTCAAAAAGGACATCGACCGATGGGGTAGTAACAGCCCAGGATGGATCGGAGATAGGCCACCCCGCATTATAGGAAAGGTAATAATTGGCATCGCTGTTAATGTTTGACTTGTATGCTGCATATCCTCCATAACTTTCATACCAGAATGCTTCAGCCCAGGTTGCAAATCCTTCATTCAGCCATATATCAGCCCAGGTACTGCACGTAATCATATCCCCAAACCACTGGTGAGCGAACTCATGTGCTGCGAGCCCTTCAGTCCAGCAGTTGGGACAAAGACTTGTCAGTGTCTGATTTTCCATTCCGCCCCATACAAAGTCGGAGTTGAGCGTGGCAAAACCATTTTTATCGAAAGGGTGTTCAACAAAGTTTTGGGAAAACCATGTTGTCATGGCAGGAAGGATTGTCTTTACAGGATTCGGATTTTCACCCAGGTTATAATAAAAGCGCATGGGCACGCTATCCGATGGATTGGTTAACTTATGCCAGTAAATGATATCTAACTGATAATTAACTTTTGAAGTGAGAGCAACCAGGTAGGTGGCAATATTTTGATCCGAAATCCAATGATAGGTCAGCCTGTCACCGACGAGTGTTGAATCGGCAAGACGTCCGTTGGAGCCTAGTTTTACATTTGATTTAACCGTTGCAGTCAGATCGAATAATGCTTTATCCGAAGGTTGGTCCCAGCAGGGGAACCATTTCCGGGCGCCTTCCGGTTCGCAATCGGTAAAAACAAATCCATTTTTTACATAGAAAGCGTTATCCGTAACATTTTTGTGGTGGTAACATACCTTGACATCAGCCATCTCCCCGATATTGTAGGTATGGTCAAGCTGAACAGTGAGGATGTTCCCGGCATGGGTAAAAGATGTTCCTGCTAGTCGCACCGAATCGATGACCAGTGAGTAGTTTTCAGCATTGAGGTTGATCGAATTCAATGATGAGTCAGCCTTAAAGCTGATAATCACCGAACCTGAAAAACTTTTTGGGAATGGGGCTGAATAACAATTATAGATATCTACATTCAGTGAGTATTTTATCACATCGAATGCATGTTGCCGGCCTAAATTTGAATCGAATGGTTTGTTTGATAAAGAAAGTTGTCTGGATTTTTTCTGTGAACAGTTGGCAGAACCCTGGGATGTATATATTTCCTGGGCCTGTGTCAAGGTCATCAATGAGAAAAGCATCAAAATGAATGCAGAGCGTTGTTTCATGGGGGGTTAACTTACGATGGAAATTTCTGACTGCAAAATTAGTGAAATCTGTGGGTGCATTCTGAAAATTCTGGACAATATGGAAAAAACAGATATTTTTGCCGTACGTACTATGAAAACACCGAATTTTCTTTTATTTTTTTTCCTCCTGTCTTCACTTTCATGTTCAAATCGTGATAAGCAAACCGGGAAGACAGTTTTTCGTTATAATGAGGCTGCCAATATAACTACGCTGGATCCCGCATTTGCCAGAGATCAAGCCATCATATGGGCCACAAATCAACTGTTCAATGGGTTGGTTCAATTCAATGATCAGATGGAAGTTCGCCCCTGTATAGCCAGATCATGGGAGATTTCATCATCAGGCCTTGAATATGTCTTTCATCTACACAGGAATGTATTCTTTCATAACGACAAGGCATTCAGGGAAGGCAAAGGCCGCCGGGTGGTTGCCAGCGACTTTATTTATTCTTTTCAACGGATTATTGATCCTGCAATCGCATCCCCGGGAGCATGGATTTTCAACAATATCAGCACACACCGTGACAAACGACCCTTTGAGGCAGTGAATGATTCAACGGTAATAATAAGGCTTAACCAGCCTTTCCCCCCATTTCTCGGGCTACTCAGCATGCAATATTGTTCAGTGATCCCCCATGAAGCCGTTAATTTATATGGCCCGGGGTTTCGGCGTAACCCTGTTGGCACAGGGCCTTTCATGTTTAAAATGTGGGAAGAGGGCGTGAAATTAATCCTGGTTAAAAACCCGGGCTATTTTGAAACCGTGAATGGGAACAGGTTACCATACCTCGATGCTGTTGCCATTACCTTTATGGCAGACAAACAATCGGCCTTTCTGGAATTCATTAAAGGAAACCTGGACTTTATTTCCGGAATTGATCCGACCTACAAAGATGAACTGCTTACCCGTGATGGGAAACTTCAACCGAAATACAGTCAGAAGATAAGACTGATCACACAACCCTATCTGAATACTGAATACCTGGGATTTATGGTTGATAAACAGGATAAGGCCACAAAATCATCCCCGATGTTTGATAAGAGAGTACGTCAGGCAATCAACCTGGCATTCGACCGTAAAAAAATGATCCGCTATCTGCGCAACAACATCGGTTATCCTGGAAACCAGGGAATTACTCCAAAAGGCCTTCCATCATTTGATTCATCACAAATTTACTATGATTATAATCCTGGTAAAGCCAGGCAATTGCTGGTTTCAGCCGGATTTTCTGAAGGGAAAGGGCTGCCCCCGTTAACCCTGACAAGTACATCCGATTACCTGGACATTTGTAAATATATCCAGCACCAGGTTGCTTCGATCGGGATCGACCTTCGAATTGAGGTCAGCCCACCGGCGGCCGTCAAAGAGATGAAGGCTGAAGGAAAATTGCCTTTTTTCCGGGCCTCCTGGATTGCCGACTATCCTGATGCTGAGAATTATCTCTCCATGTTTTATTCCAGGAATTTTTGCCCCCAGGGGCCCAATTATACGCATTTTTCGAACCGCGAATTCGATCTGTTGTACGAAAGAGCCATGTCAACTATCCAGGATTCTCTCAGGTTTTCAATGTACCGGCAAATGGAGAGAATTATGATGGAGGAGGCACCTGTAGTCATCCTCTATTATGATCAGGTATTGAGGTTTGTTCAAATGGACATCGAGGGTCTTAACAGCAACCCGATGAATCTGTTAACCCTGAAACAGATCAGAAAGTTATAGAAAGCTTGTCAAAAGCAAGTTTTACGAATCCAGGCAACTCTTTGCTTACATCAGAATATCTCCCCATCTGGTGACTGATATGGGTAAGGTAGCCTTGTTCAGGCTTTATTTCATGCATTAACGCAAGTGCCTCCTCAAGATTAAAGTGGGAATAGTGCTTTTGTTTTCTCAGGGAGTTGAGAACAAGAACCCTGGATCCTTTGATTTTTTTCTTTTCGGCCTCAGTTAGTTTAACTGCATCAGTGATATAAGTAAAATCGTTGATGCGAAATCCAAAAACAAATTTTGTGGTATCATAATGCAATGCCCTTATCGGTGTAATTTGATTAACTCCGATCATAAATGGCTTGTTGGTTATGCGATGCAGGTTGATTTCAGGCACCCCGGGATAGGGCTTTTTCTGAAAGGCATAAGAGAATTCCCTTTTGATCATCTGCTGAACACCGAATGAGGCATAAACATCTGCAGGGCGGCCATTGATATAATTGAATGCCCTAACTTCATCCAGCCCTCCGAGGTGATCTTTATGCCCGTGTGTGACCAAGATGGCATCAATGGAGGTGATGTTTTCCCTGAGCATCTGTTGCCTGAAGTCAGGCCCGCAATCCACAATAATCCTTTGACCGCCGGTTTCAACTGAAATCGACGAACGGAGCCTCTTATCTCGCGGATCATCAGACTGGCAAACCGGGCACCCACATCCAATGACGGGTATGCCCTGTGATGTTCCTGTACCAAGAAATGTAACTTTCATTTAGTCCTCCTGACCTGCAAAGATAGCTCGTCCTGTCGATTATCTCCATGAACGTTGAATGCAAAAATTATATTTTATTAACATTGCCATGGATACTTTCAACCGTTACTGCACGTTTGAAAGTTATTATGATGAAAATTGTAAGGTTTAACAGGAATCATTAACTTTGCAATTCAGTCTTGAATGAATAAATAACTGCAAATTATGTTTGGTAACTTCAGAACAAAGATTGGCCGGTATTATTTCAAAAAGGAAAAGATGAAGACTGAATGTCATCGCCAGATGACCAATCTTCAGGATGCAACACGGATAGGGATCTTATACACGCTGGAAGACATGCCTGATTATGAGCGTGTTTCTGATTTCGTAGCCCTTCTGCAAGGCGATCATAAAGAGGTGAAAACGTTGGGATTTGTCAAAAATAAAAATTTGGTTCAACGTTTTTTACCCAAATTGTCTTTCGGCTTCTTCTCAAAACGTGATCTGACCTGGTTTTATAAGCCCATACATACACAGGTAAGGGATTTTATTGAAAAAGAATTTGATCTGCTGATAGATCTGAGTTTGCATGATAGTTTCCCGCTCAAGTATATAGCCGGTCTGTCAAATGCATTGCTTCGTGTCGGAAAGTTTTCAGAAGAGAACACGGCATACTATGACTTGATGATTGGTACGAAAGCCTCCATGACTTCGGATGAATATCTTGGACAAATTCAGCATTACCTTACAATTATCAACACAAATGCGAAAAGGCGTTAGCAAATTCAAAGGAACCGGTGTTGCCATTGTAACACCTTTTAAAAAATCCGGAGCTATTGATTTTGAAGCCTATGAGAAGGTCGTTGAACATGTAATTCATGGTGGCGTTGAGTATATTGTTGTTCTTGGTACAACAGGGGAGGCCTCAACCATTTCAAAACCGGAGAAAAAGGCACTGATTGAGTTTTCTGTCAAGGTGATCAATAAGCGGGTTCCCCTGGTTGTTGGTATTGGGGGAAACAGCACGTCTGATGTTGTTCTGGCCATTCACGGAACCCCGTTTAAAGGAGTGGATGCCATACTTTCAGTGTGTCCCTATTACAATAAACCACAGCAGGAGGGAATTTACCGGCATTTTAAAACTATTTCAGAATCATCCCCTGTACCAGTTATCCTTTATAATGTGCCACACAGGACCAGCTGTAACATCACTGCTGCCACAACGCTGCACCTTGCCAGGGATTGTCAGAATATCGCCGGTATTAAAGAAGCCTCAGGAAACTTTGACCAGATTTATCAGATAATTAAAAACAAACCATCCGGTTTTTTGGTCATTTCTGGTGATGATATGTTAACCCTTCCACTTCTTGCGGCAGGTGCTGATGGCGTGATATCCGTATCGGCCAATGCTTTCCCTAAAGAGTTTTCAGAGATGGTGAGGTTGGGACTGTCGGGGAATTTTCAACTCGCCCGAAACATCCACTATCAGCTGGTTGATGTTTCCAACTCCTTATTTGCTGACGGGAGTCCCGCAGGCATCAAAGCTGCCCTTGAAATAAAAAAACTTTGCACAAGCCATCTCAGGCTGCCACTTGAACAGGTTAACCCGGATGTTTACAAACTGATAGAAAAACTCATTGACCAACTCGAACAGTAGTATGAAACAAATTTTACTTGCCATATTAATCATATGTCTGACCTCTTTATCCCCCATCGTCAAGGCTCAGAATATTGATCAAAATAAACTCGATAGTCTTTTTACAGCAAAAGGGGAGGTTTATTTTAAGTTTTCCATACAGGATCGGGAAGAAATTCACTCGCTTACCCGGATTATATCAATTGATAATGTCAAAGGACATACAGTATTTGCTTATGCCAACCGGAAAGAGTTTTCTGAGTTTCTTCGTTTTAATCTGGCATACACAATCCTTCAGCACCCAGGAACATTACTGAGTGAGGCAGAAATCAATCCATATGGTGAGACTGCCGGAAAAAACAACCTTACTGACTGGAATTTTTATCCATCCTACCAGCAGTATCTTGATTATATGGCCGGTTTTGTTGCAGCGCATCCGGATATCAGCAAGATCGACACTGTTGGCATATCTGGAATGGGACGGCTGATTCTTGCCATAAAAATCAGTAAAAATGTTGGAACGGAAGAGGCAGAACCGCAGTTTCTTTATACTTCATCCATTCATGGGGATGAAACTACCGGATATGTGTTAATGCTTCACCTTATCGATTATTTATTGTCCAATTACGGAACGGACTCTGATATAACCAATCTGATCAATACAACGGAAATCCTCATCAATCCTCTTGCAAATCCCGATGGGACCTATCATGGAGGGAATAGTTCGGTAAACGGTGCCGTTCGTTACAATGCCAGTGGGGTTGATCTAAACCGTAATTTCCCTGACCCGAAAGTTGGACAGCATCCTGATGGTAATGCCTGGCAGGTTGAAACCGTGGCCTGGATGACCTATGCCGGGAATAATCATTTTTCAATGAGCGCAAATTTCCATGGAGGGGCAGAGGTTTTTAATTACCCGTGGGACACCTGGATAAAACTGAATGCCGATGATGATTGGTGGAGATTTGTAGGTCGTGAATGGGCTGACACCGTTCACGAATACGGCCCCGTGGGATATTTTGACGATCAGGATAATGGAGTTACCAACGGAAATGCCTGGTATGAAATAAATGGAGGACGCCAGGATTACATGAATTACTGGCATCATTGCCGCGAAGTTACGCTCGAAATATCAAATATCAAATTACTGCCTGAAAGTCAGCTATTGGCTTTCTGGGATTATAATTACCGTTCTTTTCTTAACTATATAAAGGAATCACATTATGGTTTTAATGGGTTTGTAACAGACACAGTGACGGATGAACCCATTGCAGCCAAAGTATTTATTCAGGCGCATGATAAGGACAACACGGAAGTATACTCACGGCCCGGATCAGGCTATTATGCACGGCCTGTCTATGAAGGAACGTATAATGTTACCTTTTCCGCTTCAGGATATTTTACCAAGACTATTAATAATGTCAGTGTATCGAAACGGAGTACCACGAACCTTAATGTTCAGCTCAGGCCGCTGACCTATGATGCACAGGATAAAGTTACCCACTCCATCATGGTGTTCCCGAACCCTACTGATGGGCGGTTCCATTTAAAGTTACCGGACTTCCCGATTAACCCGTCGTGTTCTGTTCAGATCATCAACATGCTTGGATCTGTTGTTCATTCACAGGAAATTAGCTACTCACCCGGTATTTCCGAAGTGGAGGTCGACGTTTCAAACCTTAAAAGCGGCCTGTATTTTTTAAAATTCAATTCAGGCTACCGGATTTATCTGGATAAGCTGGTCGTAAATTAATTCCATGCCAGTCCTTCCGGTATTCATATCCCTGGTTAAGATATTCCATGAAAAAAAATCGGGGAGGATTTAAAAGATGTCTGCAAGTGCAGGGATAGAACCTGCCGAGTATTTCCCATCATCCAGTTTCTTTTTGACCTCGGCAAACGCTGCAATGGTGACGTTTACATCTTCCATGGTGTGTGCAGCAGTAGGAATGAGGCGGAGCATCATAATCCCCTTTGGAACGACCGGATAAATAACCCCGGAACAGAAAATACCGTAATTTTCACGCAGGTCAGCAATGATCTGTGTTGCCTCAATTGGACCTCCCTGAAGAAAAACAGGAGTGACCGGTGATTGTGTTTTGCCGATATTGAATCCATGTTCCCTGAGTCCGGATTGCAGTGCTTTAACGATCGTCCAAAGCTTTTCACGCAATTCAGGATGGGTGCGAATCATATCCAGCCTTTTTAATGAACCAACGACCATTGGCAGCGGAAGCGATTTCGCATAGATCTGGGACCGCATATTATACGTCAATGTTTTGATGATGCGTCTTTCAGTAGCAACAAAGGCTCCAATGCCCGCCATGGCTTTGGCAAACGTTCCAAAATAAACGTCAACGCCATCCATTACCTTCTGCTCCTGGCTTGTACCAGCCCCGGTCAGACCCATGGTGCCGAATCCATGGGCATCATCAACCAGCAACCTGAATCCAAACTTGTCCTTAAATTGAAGAATTCCCTTCAGGTTTCCCAGGTCGCCTGGCATACCAAACACACCTTCAGTTATGACAAGGATTCCACCCCCGGTCGAATCGGCCACTTTTCTTGCATGCGCGATCTGGGTTTCGAAATTTTCAAGATCATTGTGTTTAAATACAAACCGTTTCCCAATGTGCAATCTCAAACCATCAAGGATGCATGCGTGTGATTCAGAATCATATACAACAACATCGTGGCGGTCGAGCAATGAATCGATGATCGAAACCATCCCTTGGTATCCATAGTTCAAAAGATATGCTGACTCCTTGTTTTCAAAAGCAGCAAGTTCCTGTTCAAGTTGTTCATGGTACTTTGTCTGTCCCGACATCATGCGTGCACCCATGGGGGCAGCCAGTCCAAATTGAGCAGATGCCTCGGCATCCACTTTCCTGATCTCAGGATGATTCGCTAATCCCAGATAATTGTTCAAACTCCAGACCAGCACGGGCTTCCCCCTGAAATGCATCCTGTTTGAAATTTCTCCTTCAAGTTTCGGGAAAGAAAAATAGCCAAATCCCTGATCGGCGTATTGACCCAAAGGCCCCATGTTGCCAGCAACTTTTTCAAAAATATCCACTGTTTGAATGTATTAAGTTATACGTTAATGATTGAGTTTTCAGCTTACAAAAGTATCAAAAAAGAAATACTTTTTTATGCCTGTGACCGTTTGTAGGTGGTATTATTATGATATTTCCATCAAAAGTTGTAAATTTGCACAATGAAATATAGGGCCCTCTTTTTATTAGCATTCACCCTGCTGCTTTCGTTAACATCCTGTAAATTTCAGAAATTGCTTAAGAGCGGTTCAGTGGATGAAAAATATGAAGAAGCGATAAAATTATATAACGGCAAGGACTATTCCCGTGCGCTGCAGTTGTTCGACCAGTTGACAGGAGCAATGCGTGCAACAGATAAGTCGCAGAAGATGGCATATTATTATGCCTATTGTTATTTCCATCAAAGGGATTTTACAATGGCATCCTATTATTTTAAGCGCTATACTACAACCTATCCCAGTACGCCGGAAGCTGAGGAATGTATGTTCATGGGAGCCTATTGTAATTTCCTGAACTCACCGGAATACAGCCTTGATCAAACAATCACCTACGATGCCCTGAAGGATTTGCAGTTGTTTACTAACACCTATCCAACCAGTAAAAGGGTTTCTGAATGTAACGATTTAATGGATAAGCTCAGGGTTAAACTTGAGCATAAAGATTTCAGAATGGCAAAATTATATTACAGAATGGATGATTATGCAGCTGCCATTCAGACTTTGAATAATATCATCAAGGAATATCCGGATACGCCGCATAAAGAAGAGATCCTTTTCCTGGTATTTAAATCCTATTACAAATATGCAATGCAAAGTATCGAGGAAAAGAAAAAAGACAGACAAGTAAAAGCGATAGGCTCCTATAATGAATTTGCTGCTCAGTACCCCGAGAGCCAATTTTTAGACGAGGCGGCCGCAATGAAAGCGTCAGCAAAAAAAGAGTTGGATGCGCTGTATGCCAGGGAGCAAAAGAAAATCAAACAGGAAACAACAAAGATTCAATCATCAAAAACAACAAAGTGACCATGGATTATAAAAAGGTAAAAACAGATGTGCATGCCGTAACCCGCAATATCGAAGATTTTACGGTTGGTACTAATAATATGTATGAGACGGTGGCTGTAATTTCTAAAAGGGCAAACCAGATTGGACTTGAAATAAAGGAAGAATTAAATCAGAAATTGTCTGAATTTGCCACAACCACTGATAATCTGGAGGAGATTTTTGAAAACCGGGAACAGATTGAAATCGCCAAGTATTACGAACATCTTCCCAAGCCAACCCTGATCGCGATTCATGAATATTTGAACAACGAGGTATATTTTCGCAACCCACATAAGGAAAGGCCAGAGGATTTTTAATCCCAATCTGAACTATTTATGCTGAAGGGCAAAAAAATCGTTGTCGGGATTACCGGGAGTATTGCGGCCTACAAGATCCCATTCCTGGTCAGGCTGCTCGTAAGGCAGGGTGCCGAGGTGAGGGTTATAATGACACCTGCCGCTGTTGATTTTGTAACCCCCCTTACGCTTTCGACCCTTTCAATGCATTCAGTGATTGTTGACCCTTTTAAAACGATCAGCGGGGAGTGGAATAACCATGTTGAACTCGGACAATGGGCAGACGCCATGGTTTTTGCGCCGGTAACTGCCAATACTTTGGGTAAAATGGCGAACGGAATTGCTGACAACTTTGTTGTTACCGCCTATCTCTCTGCCAAATGCCCTGTATTCATCGCGCCGGCAATGGATCTGGATATGTATGGTCACCCTTCCACTCAAAATAACATTAATACGCTCAGGTCTTTTGGAAATATCATCATTGAACCTCAGGTTGGAGAACTGGCAAGCGGCCTTTCGGGCCCCGGACGACTTGAGGAACCTGAGAATATCCTGAATATCCTTGAACATTTCTTTTCTTCCCGCCAGGTTTTGAATAAAAAAAAAATCCTGATAACCGCAGGTCCAACCCACGAAAAAATTGATCCCGTCCGTTTTCTAGGCAATAATTCAACCGGGAAAATGGGATTTGCTCTTGCTGATGAGGCTGCAAATAGAGGTGCACAAGTAACCCTGATCTCAGGCCCCACACTGCTGAATTCCAGCAATAAAGGCATCAGGAGGGTGGATGTTGAATCTGCTGAAGAGATGTACGATACCTGCATGACAGAAGCTCCCGATGCTGACATTATTATTATGGCGGCAGCAGTCGCAGACTATACGATCAGGGATAAATCCATCTTGAAGATAAAAAAGAGTACTGAGCCCACAACGCTCGAACTCTTTCCCACAAGGGACATCCTGAAATCAATTGGAGAACAAAAAAGAATGAATCAGATTTTGATTGGTTTCGCACTGGAAACAGATAATGAAGTGGAAAATGCCCGTAAGAAGTTAAAGCAAAAAAAACTTGACTTCATAATATTGAACTCATTACGTGAAAAAGGGGCCGGGTTTGGCCTTGATACCAATAAAATTACCATCATAGACAAAACGGGTAACATCCGGCAAGGAAGTGTTAAAACCAAGCAGGAGATTGCTTCGGATATTCTTGATGTCATTACTGAAAAACTATAGTCAGTCATGGGAATTAGCAATAAAGCATTCATATTTGTCCTTTTAATAGTCCTGTCATTTTTCAGGATAAACGCCCAGGAATTGAATTGCGTGGTTAATGTGGCCACACCAAAGGTGGAGGGAACCGACAAGCGTGTATTTGAATCAATGCAGAGCGCCATATATGAGTTTGTAAATAACAGGAAATGGACAAACTATAATGTGGGGCCTGAAGAGCGGATTGAATGCACCTTTTTATTGACAATCAATGATCGGTTAGGCTCTGATGAATTCAGGGGCACACTGAATGTGGTGGTTCGCAGGCCCGTGCTTAATTCGGCCTATAATTCGGTCCTTTTTAACTATATTGACAAGGGGATTCAGTTTAAATATGTGGAATACCAGCCATTGGATTATTCTGATGGAACATTTTCCTCCAACCTGACCTCCATTCTTGCCTATTATTCGTATGTTGTACTTGGTTTTTATTTTGATTCATTCTCTCCAAGCGGGGGAACTCCCTATTTTGAGAAGGCCCAGGAGGTGGTTAATGCTGCACAAAATGCTCCTGAAACAGGTTGGAAAGCCTTTGAAAGTGACAAAAACCGGTACTGGCTGGTAAATAATTATCTGACTGCAGCGAACTCAGGGTTGCGGGATTTTGCATACCGCTATCATCGCCAGGGCCTCGATTTAATGTATGATAAAGTGGATCAGGGCAGGGGAAGCATTGCAAGTTGCATTGAGATCTTGCAAAGTATTTATAATGCAAAACCCAACTTGTTTGCATTGCAGCTGACAACCGATGCAAAAAGAGATGAAATTATCAACATATTTAGTGACCAGCGGGTTGCACCCCTGGAAAAAACCAGCGTGGTGAACATATTAAAAGAAATTGATCCTGCCAATAGCTCGAAATACCAGGTTATATTAGATTCGAAATAGAATACCCAGGTTAACCCTCGTCGTATATTAATTGGTACCCGATGCTGATTAAATTATCTATTAGAAATTACATTTTAATCCAGGATCTGGAAGTTGACTTCTCGACCGGTTTTTCTGTAATTACCGGTGAAACAGGGGCAGGTAAATCCATCTTGCTCGGTGCATTGGGTTTGATTTTGGGTCAACGTGCCGATTCATCCATTCTGCTTGATAAATCAAAGAAGTGCATCATAGAAGGTTCATTTCAAATTAAAGGATATAACCTGGAAGAGCTATTCAAAGTCAACGGGCTTGATTTTGATGATGTGATTATTCTTCGAAGGGAGATCAACCAGGGAGGGAAATCACGGGCTTTTGTGAATGATACCCCTGTTAATTTATCCTTGTTAAAAGAGCTTGGCGACCGCCTGGTTAATGTACATTCTCAAAATTCCATTATCACCCTGAATGAAATGAATTTTCAGTTGGCTGTGCTCGACAGCTATGCATCGATTCAGTCAGAGGTAATTAAATATAAATCAGGGTACTTAGCCTTGGTTGAATTACAGAGGCAATTGACTGAACTTCATGAAAAAGAGGCAAGGTCAGCCGGGGAGCGCGATTACTATCAGTTTCTGCTGGATGAACTGACCAGGGCCAATCTGAAGCATGGAGAATTGCAGGAAGTGGAGGAGAGACTGGAGTTTCTTAAACATGCGGAAGAAATCAAGAGATCCCTGATCAATGCAAATGAAATGATTTCAGAATCCGAGATGAGCGTTCTAACACAATTATCTGAGGTCATTCATTCGTTAAGCGGGGTCGCAAAATTCAAGACTGAACTTAAAGATATAGTTGAAAGAATTAATGTTAATCATATTGATATCAAGGATATATCAAAAGAAATTATCAGTGTCGAAACCAAAATATATTTCGAGTCCTCTGAAATGGAAACATTGGCTTTACGACTTGACTCGTTATATCGATTATTGAAGAAGCATCAGAAGACAACCATAGAGGAGCTGATTATCGTAAAACAAGAAATTGAACAAAAAGTATCTGATGTACTCAATCTCGGGGAAAAAATTAATGCATTAAATTCAGAAACTGTTAAACTGGAGACAGAGCTGTTTAAAAGGGCTAAGGTCCTCTCTGCCAGCCGGCAAAAGGTAGTTGCAAAGTTTGAGCGGGAAATGGTAGGCACTTTGCTCCAGCTGGGTATTTCTGCTGCCCGTTTCAAGGTCGACCTTATCAGTGCCGATTATCTCACCAAAGACGGGATAGATAAAATCAAGTTTTTGTTCAGCGCGAATAAAGGTCTGGAAGTCAATGAGCTGTCAAATACTGCTTCCGGTGGTGAGATGTCAAGGCTTATGTTAAGTGTAAAATCGATGATCAGCCAGAAAAACCTTCTTCCTACCATCTTCTTTGATGAGATTGACAACGGGGTTTCTGGAGAAATTGCTGGAAAAGTCGGAAGTATCCTGAAAAAAATGGGCACTAAAATGCAGGTTATTGCGATTACCCACCTTCCTCAGATTGCAGGGAAAGGTGATCACCATTATTGGGTTTACAAATCTGAAAAGAATCAAACCACGCATACATTTATCAGGCAGTTGACGGCGAAGGATCGTGTAGGGGAAATTGCAAAAATGCTAAGCAATGAAAAAGTGACCGACTCCGCTTATCAGACAGCCAGGGAACTGCTTGCTAATTAATATAACTGAAATTTCATGACACATAATTTATTAATCGGAAAAAAAGGAATCATTTTTGGGGCTTTGGACAGCAAATCCATTGCCTGGAAAATTGCAGCCCGTGCCCACGAGGAGGGGGCTGTTTTTACCCTCTCAAATACACCCGTTGCACTGCGTTTTGGGGAGATCCACCAGTTGGCTTCCGAATGCAATGCAGAAATTATTCCTGCGGATGCAACCAGTGTAAAAGATCTGGAGCATGTATTTCACCGTTCGATGGAGGTTTTGGGAGGGAAAATTGATTTTGTACTGCATTCGATCGGGATGTCTCTGAATGTTAGAAAGCAGCGCAACTACGATGATTTGGATTATGAATATTTCCATAAAACAATTGATATATCTGCATTTTCATTTCATAAGATGTTGCAGGTTGCAAAGAAACTTGATGCTATAAATAACTGGGGTTCTGTACTGGCTCTGTCATATATTGCCGCACAACGAACGCTGGTTGGTTACAATGACATGGCCGACGCCAAGGCCCTGCTTGAGTCCATCGCGCGGAGTTTCGGATATATTTATGGGAGGGAAAAGCAAATTCGCATCAATACTATTTCCCAGTCTCCAACGCGGACAACAGCTGGAAGCGGTATAAAAGGAATTGATGGCCTGCTTGATTTTACTGAAAGAATGTCTCCGCTGGGGAATGCAACTGCAGATGAATGTGCGGATTTTTCAATTGTCCTCTTCTCAGATTTATCAAGAAAAGTAACGATGCAAAACATCTACCATGATGGAGGCTTTTCAAGCATGGCCATGAGTCAGAAAGCAATGACCCAGTACAATAAATGTCTCGAGGATCAGGATAATTTATAGCTATTCTTCAACCTTTTTTTATCTTTGCTCCCCGAATCCTTTCTTATTTAAAACCTGCACATTCGATGAAGATATTAGTCTGTATTAGCCATGTTCCTGACACGACCACCAAGGTTAAGTTTATTGACGATTTTAAGAAAATGGAAACCACCGGAATACAATGGGTAATTAATCCGTGGGATGAATTGTCATTAACCAGGGCACTGGAATTAAAGGATGACGCTGCAAATGGAATTCAATCGGTTACAGTGGCCCATGTTGGCCTGGTTGGATCAGAACCGACTATTCGAAAGGCCCTGGCCATTGGAGCCGATGACGCCATCAGGGTAAATGCTGATCCCCTTGATGCCTATTTTGTAGCAGCCCAATTAGCGAAAGTTTTGGAAACCGATTCCTACGACCTGGTCCTTTGTGGCATTGAATCAAGTGATCACAATGGATCAATGGTGGGAGGGATGTTGGCCGAATTTTTAGGATATCCTTCAGTATCTTCAGTTTCAGGTGTAAAAATTGAGAATGGTCAGATCCTCATTACCCGGGAAATTGATGGTGGAAAAGAAATTGTAATGGTCCCTGCCCCGGTTGTGGCCATAGTTCAGAAAGGGATTGCAAAAGAACCCCGCATTGCAGCCATGCGAGGCATCATGATGGCCCGTACAAAACCTTTTAGAGTGTTTGAACCTGCAGAAATTGAATCATTAACTGAAGTAGTAAAATACGAGATGCCGAAACCCAGGGCAGCATGTAAATTTGTTGATCCTGAAAATCCGCGCCAACTCATAGAACTGCTCCAAAATGAAGCTAAAATTATTTAATCCATTCAGATAAACATAACCGAAATATGTCAGTTTTAATTTTTGTAGAGAATTGGGATGGGAAATTCAAAAAACTGAGTTTTGAACTTGCTTCCTATGGTGCGAAGTTGGCAGCGATGATGAATACTGAAGCTGTCGCCCTTTCAATCGGGAAGGTTGACGATACCGAGTTGGGAAAACTTGGTCAATATGGAGTTAACCGAATCATAAGTGCTGTAAATGATGAAATATATGTCTTTGATTGTCAGGCGTTTACTTCAATTATTACAAGTTTTGCGAAACAGGAAGCAGCAAAAATTGTCCTTCTTTCGAATAACAATACCGGCAAAGCCATTGCACCGAGGTTATCGGTTCAGTTGAAGGCTGGCCTTGGAGCCGGTGTCAGCAAATTGCCCCTCAGCCTCAGCCCTTTTATTATCTACAAAAAAGTATATTCCGGAAATGCTTTTAGCAACCTGGTCATTAAAACCGACGTTAAAATTTTAACCCTTGCACAAAATTCATTTGAACTGATTGAAGCAAACAATCATGCGGCTGTCAGCAAGGTATCAGTTGACTGGAACAGCGCTCAGGTGAAGACCAAAGTTAAAGAGGTACAAAAACAAAGTGGTAAAATCCTGTTAACTGACGCAGATGTGGTAATTTCCGGAGGAAGAGGGATGAAATCTCCGGATAACTGGGGACCGATTGTAGAATTGGCCGATCTTCTTGGTGCCGCAACCGCCTGTTCCCGGCCTGTTTCTGATGAAGGCTGGAGACCTCATGAAGAGCATACCGGTCAAACGGGAAAGATCATTGCTCCAAACCTCTATTTCGCGATTGGAATATCCGGAGCCACCCAACACCTTGCTGGGGTAAGTTCATCGAAATACATTGTGGCTATCAATACGGATAAAGATGCCCCAATTTTTTCCGCAGCCCAGTATGGGATTGTTGGCGATGCAAGTAAAATTATGCCTAAACTGGTTGATGCTGTTCGGGAATTAAAGGGGAAGTAACAGGCTATGGTTAAACAGATTGTATTTGCAATTACACTCATAGCCACAGTTGGGATTTTTTGCTTCACCATAAACCGTATTTTTCATTTTTTTAGTTTTACAAGGCCGGCATATCCCATCCGTGATTTTGGGAAGAGGCTTTGGGTGACACTTAATGTGGCTTTCGGCCAAACAATCATCTTCCGGCGCCCTGTGATTGGTTTTTTTCATGCCCTGGTTTTTTGGGGATTCTGTGTCATTGCATTTGGAAGTATTGAAATGGTGATCGACGGGCTTTTTGGGACTGATCGCTTTTTGAAATTCCTCGGTCCCGTGTATGATGTCATCACCGCATCAGGTGATATCTTCGGGTTATTGGTTGGTGTTTCAACCCTGATCTTTTTATTCCGTCGACTTTTTCTTCACATCAAACGGTTTGAAGGTATTGAAATGAAATCGATCTCCCACAAGGATGCAAACCTGGCATTGAGCATGATTCTGTTCCTGATGATCTCACTGCTGGGCATGAACATGGCCTATTATGCCGGTATCAGTGGATCGGGTGAACAAATGGCCGGGATGTATCCTGTGAGCAGATCTTTTTCCGGGATTTTCGCAGGATTGCCGGTATCGCAATTGGGATTGATCTATGAAATTTGCTGGTGGTCACATATCTTGCTGATATTCGTCTTTGCGAACGTTTTGCCCTATTCAAAGCATTTTCATGTCTTCATGTCGATACCGAATGTTTTTCTTTCCCGGCTTGAACCGTTAGGAAAGTTGCCCAATATGGAAAGTATCACCAGAGAGGTTACAATGATGCTTCATCCGGAAACAATCATGGATGCACATCCTGACGATGCCCAAATACAACGCTTTGGCGTAAAGGATGCTGAAGATGTATCCTGGAAAAACTATTTCGACTCACTTGCATGCACAGAATGTGGACGGTGTACTTCGGTGTGTCCGGCTAACCTTACCGGAAAGAGATTATCACCCCGTAAGATCATCATGGACCTGCGCGCCCGAATGAAGGAAAAAGGACCTGGAATGGTTAAGCACGGAAGGGCCTTCACTGATAACAGGTCACTCTTACGGGATTATATTTCTGAAGAGGAGTTGTGGGCCTGCACAACCTGTAATGCATGTGCCAAAGAGTGCCCGATCAGTATAAATCATCCTACGCTGATCATTGACATGCGAAGGTTCCTTGTAATGGAAGAAGCATCTGCCCCCAGTGGTATCAAATGGATGTTCAGCAACATTGAGAACAATGGTGCTGCTTGGCAGTTCTCACCCGACGATCGAATGCTTTGGGCACAGAATTTAGAATTACGTAATAATTAACGCAGAAAATTTAGCATGGAAGCCCGAAAAGTTGAAGTTCCTGTAATGGCCGATTTATTCGCCCGTGGAGAACAACCGGAGTTTCTCTTCTGGGTTGGTTGCTCAGGGGCGTTTGATGACCGGTACCAGAAAGTGACACAAGCCTTTGCGAAAATATTGACTTTCCTGGAAATAAGTTATGCCGTGCTCGGTAAAGAAGAATCCTGTACAGGGGATCCTGCACGTCGGGCAGGCAACGAAATGCTTTACCAGATGCAGGCTCTCCAGAATATTGCGCTTTTTAAATCATACGGCATCAGGAAAATTATCACAATCTGTCCGCATTGTTATAATATCTTCAAAAACGAATATCCTGATCTTGGTGCTGAACTCGAGGTGATCAATTACCTCCAGTTCCTTGATCAATGTATTATGACCGGCAAATTGACCATTGACCCGCATGCATTGGCCGATGTGACCATTACTTATCATGACCCCTGTTACCTTGGCCGTGCCAACGATATTTATTTTGAACCCCGGTCGATTCTGAAGAAGCTGACCTCCAATGTAGTAGAGATGGAGAGAAATAAAAGCTTTGCTTTGTGTTGCGGAGGCGGCGGTTCACAAATGTTTAAAGAAGCAGAAAAAGGCGATAAAGAGGTATATTTGGAAAGGACGGAAGAGGCCTTGCGTACCGATGCAAAGGTGATAGTAACCGCCTGTCCTTTTTGCATGACGATGCTCACCGATGGAATCAAAGCAAAAAACCGGGAAGCAGACATTAAAAATTACGATATTGCTGAATTGATTGTTCAATCCTTACATATATGATGCATTCATAAACAAACAGACATGGAGAATAGAAAAGTACTGAAAAGCGGAGAGTTCCTCGTTGATGAAATTCAAGCAAGCGATATCTTTATCCCGGAACAATTTGATGAAGAGCAAAAAATGATTGCACAGACGATCCAGGATTTTCTGAATACTGAACTGTACCCGAATATCGCTCAGATCGACTCCCCTGATATCAATCTGATGAAGAGTATCCTGAAGAAGGCCGGAGAACTTGGTCTGATGGGCATTTCTATTCCGGAAGAGTATGGAGGATTCGGCCAGTCGTTTGTTACACAAATGCTTGCTGCGGAAACCATTGGTTCAGGCCACTCATTCTCTGTTGCATTTATGGCTCACACAGGCATCGGTACCCTTCCCATCATGTACTACGGCAATGAAGATCAGCGTCAGCGTTATGTGATTCCCCTTGCATCAGGAGATTTAATCGGTGCATACTGCTTAACTGAGCCAGGGGCTGGCAGTGATGCCAATTCCGGTAAAACAACTGCCACTTTGTCTGAAGATGGGAAACATTATATTCTGAATGGACAAAAGATGTGGATTACCAATGCGGGATTTGCCGATACCCAGGTGGTGTTTGCAAAAATTGACAAGGACAGGGTTCTAAGTGCATTTATTGTAGAGAGGAATTTTCCCGGGGTCGTTGTTAACCCCGATGAACATAAAATGGGGATCAAAGGATCATCGACTGCACAGATATTCTACAATGATGTTAAGGTTCCTGTTGAGAATCTGATAGGGAACCGGGGTGAGGGATTTAGAATAGCGCTCAGCATTCTTCATATGGGTCGAATTAAACTTGGTGCCAATGTTCTGGGGGCATCCAAAAAAACGATTAATGATTCGGTGAAATATGCCAATGAGCGTAAACAATTTAATGTTCTAATTTCCACTTTCGGGTCCATAAAACATAAGCTTGCTGAGCAGGTGATCAAAACATTTGCCCTTGAAAGTGCGATATACCGTTTAAGCAAAGACATTGATGAATTGATAGAACAAAATAAAGCTTCAGGCCTTGACAAAGGCAAAGCTTCAGTGGAGGGTATCAGCCATTATGCAGTTGAAGCTGCCATTCTTAAAGTTTACGGGTCTGAAGTCCTGGACTTTGTGGTTGATGAAGCTGTTCAAATTCATGGAGGCATGGGATATTCAGCAGAGATGGCTGTTGAAAGGGCATACCGTGATTCACGGATCAACAGGATCTTCGAAGGCACAAATGAGATCAACAGGCTCTTGGTGGTTGATACTGCTATGAAACGGGCCATGAAAGGTGATTTTGATCTTTTCGGAAAAGCTGATATATTGGTTGCAAACCTTGGGGCTTCTCTGGATAACAAACAGGATGGAGAATCATATTTCGAAGAAAAGCGAAGGTATATCAAGAATTTCAAGAATCTGATCCTGATTATCGTCCAGGTTGCATCCAAACATTTTGATAAGAAACTGATCCTGGAACAGGAGGTGCTGAATAACCTCGCCGATATGATCATGGAAGTTTATATCGCAGAATCAATGACTTTAAGGATTGAAAAATTGGAAATGATGAAGGGCACTGATCCTTCGGGTATTTACCGGGCCATGCTTGACGTGTTTGTTTATGATGCGGCCGATAAAATCAGAAAACCAGCTGCCGATGCCGTGCATTCGATTGCTTCACCTGAATATAACGGGCAATACAAAAGCACCATCGAATCGCTGACCAATGTTCAAGGGATAAATGTTAAAGATGCCCGGAGGAAGATCGCAGATAAACTGATTGAAGATAATTGTTACAAATTCTAGGAAATAAACTAGGATTTATCGGAAACACTGACAATAACTTCATCTTTTTCAGAGAGATAATCGACAGTAATCACATCATTTTCCGTGAGTTTTGTTTTGATAATCTCCTCAGCAAGTGTGTCTTCAACATATTTCTGGATGGCACGTTTTAACGGGCGTGCTCCAAATTGTGCATCCCATCCCTTTTCAGCTATATAATCCTTGGCGGCGGAAGTAATAACAATCTGGTATCCAAGCTGTTTTATTCTGTCATACAACTGCTTGAGTTCAATATCAATGATTTTATGTATATCCTCACGTTCGAGTGATTCAAAAATGATCACATCATCGATCCTGTTGATGAATTCAGGTGCAAATGCTTTCTTGAGGGCATTTTCAATAACTCCTTTTGCATAATCGCTGGTGGAGGCCTGTTTTGCAGATGTTGCAAATCCAACTCCCTGCCCAAAATCCTTAAGCTGCCTTGAGCCAATGTTGGATGTCATGATTACGATGGAGTTCTTGAAATCAACCTTCCTTCCGAAACTATCGGTCAGCATGCCATCATCCAAAACCTGCAGGAGCAGATGGAATACGTCTGGATGTGCCTTTTCAATTTCATCAAGCAGGACAATAGAGTAGGGGCGTCTGCGAATTTTTTCGGTTAGTTGGCCTCCTTCTTCATATCCAACATAACCCGGAGGAGCACCAATCAGTCGCGAAACAGCAAATTTTTCCATGTATTCACTCATGTCAATGCGTACCAGTGCATCCTCTGTATCAAAAAGGTATCTCGATAAAACTTTTGCCAGATGTGTTTTTCCAACACCTGTCGGACCAAGGAAGATAAAAGTTCCGATGGGTTTATTGGGATCTTTGAGTCCAGCCCTATTGCGACGGATGGCTTTCACTACTTTTTTAATCGCTTCATTCTGGCCAATCACAGAGTTTCCCAATTCAACTTCCATATTTATCAGGCGATCGCTTTCGTTTTTCGCAATCCGCTGTACCGGGATACCTGTCATCATGGCAACAACCTCTGCCACATTTTCTTCTGCAACAGTCTGCCTGTTCAATTTAGCATTCTCATCCCATTTCTTTTTCTCGCGTTCAAGGCTGTCCTGAAGTTTGCGTTCAGTATCACGGAGGTCGGCGGCCTCTTCAAATTTCTGACTGTTAATAGCCGACATTTTCAGTTTCCTTGTCTCTTCTATCTGGTTTTCAACCTTTACAATCTCTTCTGGAACGTTGATATTCGAAATATGGACCCGGGCACCTGCTTCATCAAGCGCATCAATTGCTTTATCAGGGAGATACCGGTCGGTGATATACCTGTTGGTAAGCGATACACATGCTTTTATGGCATCATCAGTATATTGAACAAGATGATGATCTTCGTATTTCTCTTTGATATTGTTGAGTATTTCAACTGTTTCCTCTGGTGATGTCGGATCGACCAGCACTTTTTGAAAACGACGTTCAAGCGCTCCGTCCTTTTCAATGTATTGACGGTATTCATCCAGCGTAGTGGCACCGATGCACTGGATATCACCACGTGCCAGTGCAGGTTTGAACATGTTGGAAGCATCGAGTGATCCCGAGGCGTTCCCTGCTCCGACAATCGTATGAATTTCATCAATAAAGACAATGATGTTGGGGTTTTTTTCCAATTCATTCAAAACTGCTTTCATCCGTTCTTCAAACTGACCGCGGTATTTGGTACCGGCAACCAGTGAAGCCAGATCAAGTGATACAAGGCGTTTGTTAAACAAGGCACGGGAAACTTTGCGCTGAACGATCCTGAGTGCAAGTCCTTCCGCAATGGCCGATTTCCCGACGCCGGGCTCACCGATTAAGATCGGGTTGTTCTTTTTACGTCTGGAAAGAATTTGAGCAATGCGCTGCAACTCCTTTTCACGGCCAACGATTGGATCAAGCCGGCCTTCCTCGGCTGCTTTGGTGATATCCCTTCCGAAATTATCCAGGACAGGGGTCTTGGATTTCGAATCCTGTGGTTTTTTTGTACTGCTGCCACTAAAACTTTTTGAACCTTCTTCAGGATCTTCATCGTCATCATCCTTTGGCAGGATATCCTGGGGATCAAAACGTCGTTCTTCATTTCCGCTGGTCAGGATGGCCTTTAACTCATCCTTTACAGCATTATAAGTAACACCATAAACTGAAAAAGTCTTGGTAACCAGATTGTTTTCATCCTTAAGGATAGCCAATAACAGATGTTCTGTACCGATCAGTTCACTGTTGAAAAGCTTTGCTTCCAGATAGGTGATCTTCAAAGCACGTTCTGCCTGTTTAATCAGTGGAAGATTTTCGCTTCCTGCAGGCTTTTCCTTATGACTGGCCACAGCCAGTTCAACTTTTTTCCTGACCTCAGGGAGATCAACGCCAAGATTGCGTAAAATGCGAATGGCCAAACCTTCGCCTTCCCGTATAATGCCTAACAGCAAGTGTTCCAGTCCAATATAATCGTTTCCTAAACGTTGGGCCTCTTCCCGGCTATATATCAAAACGTCTTTTACACGTTGTGAGAATTTTGCTTCCATAAAATGCTATTATCAATGTGAAAAGGGGGTATTGTCAAAAATCGAACCACTTTATAATTGACAAAGTTACCATTGCTTTCAAAAATACGATCGAATTCTCAAAAATAAATTCCAACACCCTTAATTTATTAACACTTTCATGTTAGTAAGAGATTAAAATTATTCTTCTGAACCCATGGTTTTAACAGGGATAAACGTTATCTTCGTATCATAATTTCAGGTATTTTATCTATCTGAAAACTAGTTACATAACTAATTAATGCAACGATATGGAATCGGGAGAAAAAATAGTTCAGGTCAATATTGAGAATCAGATGAAAACCGCCTACATTGATTATTCAATGTCGGTGATTGTTCAGCGGGCGTTACCTGACGTGAGGGATGGGTTAAAGCCAGTGCACAGGCGTGTATTATTTGGAATGTATGAATTGGGAGTCCTTTCAAACAGATCCTATAAGAAATCTGCAAGAATAGTGGGGGAGGTGCTTGGAAAGTTTCACCCGCACGGAGATACATCGGTATATGATGCAATGGTCAGGATGGCCCAGGAATGGAGTTTACGTTATCCCCTGGTCGACGGTCAGGGTAATTTTGGTTCCATGGATGGTGACAGTCCGGCAGCTATGCGTTACACTGAGGCGCGTCTTCAGAAGATCGCCGAAGAGATGGTTGCGGATATTGAAAAAGACACTGTTGATTTTCAGTTAAATTTTGATGATACTTTGAAGGAACCCACGGTGATGCCTTCGAGGATTCCAAATTTGTTGATTAACGGCGCATCAGGGATTGCAGTAGGAATGGCAACGAACATGGCGCCCCATAACCTAAGCGAAGTCATTGACGGGATCATTGCCTATATCGATAACAGGGAGATCACCATTCCTGAACTGATGAAGTATATCAAAGCCCCCGATTTCCCGACCGGTGGGATAATTTATGGATACGACGGTGTCAAAGATGCTTTCGAAACAGGCAGGGGACGGATTGTTGTTCGCGGAGAGACTACAATTGAACAGGATGACCACGGAAGGGAGAAAATCATTGTTACTTCAGTGCCATACCAGGTGAATAAGGCTGAAATGATTAAAAAAACAGCAGACCTGGTCAATGATAAAAAAATCGAAGGTATTTCCGACATACGCGATGAATCTGACCGCAACGGTGTCCGCATCGTTTATGAACTTAAACGTGAAGCCATAACAAACGTGGTATTGAATAAGTTGTACCAGATGACGGCTTTACAAACATCATTCAACGTCAATAACATTGCTCTTGTTAAGGGACGGCCAATGATGCTGAATTTGAAGGACATGATTGTTCATTATGTTGAGCATCGTCATGAAGTAATCTTCCGCAGAACCAAATTTGATTTGGCAGAGGCGCTTAAAAGGGCTCATATTCTTGAGGGATTGCTCATTGCGCTTGACAACCTGGATGCAGTCATCGCATTGATCAGGGCATCACAGACCCCGGATGAGGCGAAAGCCGGTTTGATGGAAAACTTCGAATTAAGTGAAATTCAGGCGAAGGCCATCCTGGATATGCGGTTGCAGCGGTTGACCGGATTAGAACGAGATAAAATTAAAGAAGAGTACGCTGAACTAATGAAACTGATTGATTATCTGAACAGTGTATTAGCTGATGCATCCATCCGGATGAATATCATCAAGGAAGAACTGAGAGAGATCAAGGAAAAATTCGGAGACAAGCCAAGGTCTCAAATCGTATATGCCGCATCAGATTTCAGGATTGAAGATACCATCCCGGATGAAAATGTAGTCATAACCATTTCACATATGGGATACATCAAGCGGACTCCCCTATCAGAATATCGTGTACAGAATAGGGGAGGGCGCGGTGTCAAAGGTTCGGATATCCGTGATGAGGATTTTCTTGAACATTTATTCGTAGCAACCAATCATAATTACTTAATGTTCTTCACTGAGAAGGGCAAGTGCTTCTGGCTCAGGGTGTATGAAATTCCTGAAGGCGGGAAAACTTCCAAGGGAAGGGCTATACAGAATCTTATCAATATCGAACCGGATGACAAGGTGAGGGCCTTCATCAATGTGAAGAACCTGAAAGATGAAGAGTACATTTCCTCGAACTTTATCATTCTGGCCACCAAGAAAGGAACCATTAAAAAAACCTCACTGGAGGCCTATTCACGTCCAAGACAAAACGGGATCAATGCCATTACCATCAATGAAGGGGATCAATTGCTGGAGGCAAAACTGACTCAGGGAACTGATGAGGTCGTCATGGCTTTAAAATCGGGCCGGGCAATCAGGTTTAACGAAAAAACAGTCCGACCGATGGGACGTAATGCTGCAGGTGTTCGCGGAATTTCAATTCCCGGTGCAAATGATGAGGTTGTAGGGATGATCTGTATTCCATTAGATAAAAAGTGTGAAGTATTGGTCGTTTCGGAAAATGGTTATGGTAAGCGCTCCGATCTGGACGACTACCGGATTACAAACCGAGGTGGAAAGGGTGTTAAAACATTGAATATCACCGATAAAACCGGCGAAGTGATTGCGGTGAAGGATGTCACCGACAGCGATGATCTGATGATTATCAACCGCTCGGGTGTCATTATCCGGATGGCTGTGGCAAACCTTCGTGTGATGGGGCGGGCCACCCAGGGCGTCCGCCTTATTAAGATTGATGAAGGTGATTCCATTGCAGCAGTTGCAAAAGTGGACGTTGAAGTTACACCGGAAAGTGATGAGGAACAGATTACTGATGGAATTGAGATATCTGACGGAATTATCAATGAGAATGCGGATGAAGCCATTGAAATGAATAGACAAAATGATGAGGAACCTGAAAATTAATTTGACTTTCGTAGCACATAATAGAAGGGTATTTTTTATCTTTGCGCGCTTAAATAAACTAAAAAGTAACATCTTAATAATCAAATCGATGAAAAAATTTGCCTTACTTCTTGTATTGGTAACTTCCATTACCATTGCATTCGGACAAAAAAATGTTCGACAAACCGCCTCTAATTATTTGAAGGATGGAAAATTAGACAAATCAATGGAAGCAATTAACCAGTGTGTGCTTGATCCCAGTACAGCCCAGGACCCCAAAGCATGGTTTATCAGGGGAAATGTTTATCTGGAAATTGCCAATACAAAGGATGAAAAATTTAAGAGTCTCGATGCTGATCCATTGACCAAGGCTTTGGAATCCTATAAGAAAGCGGTGGAATTCGATACCAAGAAGGAATATTACGATGATATTTTTGCAAAACTTAATTTCCAAAGGAACAGTTATTACAATATTGGAGTTGACGAGTACAATAAGAAAAATTTCAAAGAGGCCATGTTGAATTTTGGGAAGGGGGCCGAGGTACTCGAACTTGTGAATGTTTCGGATACGATTTCCATTTTAAATGCGGCTACCTGTGCCTCCCTGGCAAATGACAAAGAGGCTTCCAAGGGTTATTATTTCATGTTATTAAAGGCAAACTACAAATCACCTGTTCTATATATGACATTATCAGATATTTATCGTCTGGATAAAGACTCTGTTAACGCATTAAAATATGTACGTATGGGGGAGCAGGTATATCCAGATGATCTCAGATTATTTCTTGCTGAGACCAACATTTACCTGACCTTCAATAATACACCAAAGGCTCTTAATAACCTGAAGGTGGCACTTGCTAAAGATTCAGCGAATGTATCGGTCGCCTTTGCCCTGGGAACAATTTATGACAATGTTTCGAACGACAGCAGTAAAACGGTTGCACAACGTAATGATGCCTTTGAAAATGCTGTTGCAGCCTATATGAATGCCATACGGTTAGAAAAGGATTATTTTGAAGGCAACTATAATCTTGGTGCTTTGTACGTGAACAAGGCCGCTTCAATCAATGACGAGGCCAATAAGTTGCCGCTGGATGCAACGGCACAATATGAGAAACTCAAGAAGGAGGCAGACAATTATCTTGAAAAGGCATTGCCATATCTTGAGAAGGCCACGGAACTCCAACCAAATGATATTAATACGCTTGTTTCACTGAAACAAATTTATGCCAGAACAAACAAGAGTGATAAAATGAAATTGATTCAGGATAAAATTAATGCTGCCCAGAAGAAATAGGGCAGGGACATATTCATGCAAAACCAATCAGGAGAGTCCCTAATAATAGATACTCTCCTGATCTTTTAATATTTACTATTTAACATAATATTAATTATAAGACAAATATAATTTATATATTACAGATTATCAGTTATATACAAATATGCTCAAAATTGATAAAAATCATTATAACCTGATATTTAGTTTGTTACAGTTTAACATAATAACTGCCAATATATAGTCCCACTCCGCTTGGATTTAACTAATCCTCTCTAATTCATTTTTATCTATTCTGTAATTATAACTTTGAATTTGCTAATAATGGTTTTGTCCTAGTGCAAACATAAAAAGTAAATACCGGATGGTAAATTGTTCCGATATACTCTGATTTCTGTCCCAAATAAATTGACCAGCGTTCTAACTACCTGCCCAAATATATTGGTCATTCTCAGTGATGCCTTATTTAAGTCTTTATTTGCTTTAATTGTTGTGAATAATGAAAATGGATTGGGAAATACTTGAACATTAATTTTTTGCTCATGGTCATCTACTTTGGTAATTGTTGAGCAATTATATGTTGTATCATAGCTCCATACAGGTTGATTGTTGAATTGAACGCACCAGAGAAATTCGTCCCATTCATTAGTTGGATTCTCAAAGTACCCAAAAGCACCATAAGTGCTACCTAAGCCTTCAATCAAGGCAGGGTAATTGTACGACCATCCATTCGTTAACCAAAACCTTTTATTGTATTCGCTGCCAACAAGCACTGAGTCAATTTGGAACACAAAGGCACCGCCAGGATTTAAACAAGATAAAGGAAGGGTGTCCCCGACATTCAAATTATAATCATAAGCTAACACATCAGGCTCAGCAAGGCCTTCCTTATACAGATACACTTTTTTATTTGGAATATCTTGTCTGAATGCACCATAATATTGTCCAAAACTATAAAAAGGTGGAAATGGAGTGTTCGGCGGCGCACAAAATTCAGATACATATTCATTTATATAAAGCTTATGGTAAGAATGCCCATTAAGGATAGTGTCTCCAGAAATATAAAGATTCTGATCATGATATATCCAACAAGCAGTTCCATACCAGCCATCACTATTCTGAATCCATACGGCATTAGAATCTGGGAAAGGATGGTAAACTTTTGACCCTGATCTAAACTGGTACCAGTAAGCAGAACAAAACGATACCACCTCTGGTAAATGGCTGGCATTGCATTGTTATAAGCGGGGTCTTTTGAGTCGGCATCAGGGAGCTTTTCGTTGT
>Ga0268283_1000149_pt1 | contig 68097 bp, 61 predicted proteins | sample saktaG_13_FD_190140 | JGI IMG/M metagenome (GOLD analysis project Ga0268283, IMG submission 190140) | Saline water microbial communities from Sakinaw Lake, British Columbia, Canada - sak_2013_06_06_36m | ecosystem: Environmental > Aquatic > Non-marine Saline and Alkaline > Saline ...
CAACCAATTGTAAGGCAACCCTCAGTTCCTCCTCGTCATATCGTGCAATTCTTGCCATGTCGTTCCTCCTCGGTTGCGATCATGGCAAGAATTATATATTAGTATTTGTTTGATTGCAACTTAGAATTATATAAAGTAATCGGGCTTGTCCAACCAAACGGATAAGATTGTGGTTCGCTCCGCTCTCACAATCTATCCTTATTCGTTATGCGTTACCTCGGCCACGGCTTACCAGGCTCAACGTGTCCAGGTACTGGTTGGCCACGATCAGGCCTCGGTTCCGGTTTATCAATAGGTCTTGGAGGCGCTGGCGGGCGCGGCGGTTGGGGCGTCGGCTGTGGTGTTGGTCTCTGGGGCTTTTCTTGTTCGTTCATAATTTACTCCTCCGGGACAAAGAAAGATTCACGTGGTAGTTCCTGCAACACTTCGGCCTCACAGAGACTCTTAATCTTGAGTTTCTCTCGGGTCTCCGGGGTTTTTCCGACCAGTGTCTTCTCGCGTTGCATAGCCTTCTTGAACTCAGTTTGCAATTGAGCGTCGTACCTCTGCTTTTGTTCGACAAGCACTTTGATCTCCATGAGGTCGTACTCGAGGACTCGGTAGCCCGAAAGTACGCTTTCGAACTCTTTTATTTGCTTGGGAAGCGTCAACAGTGGCTTCGTTAACGCAGCAATTGCTGCGACAACGCCAAAGTACTGCCAAGCAATTTTGCCAAGAGGTTGGTCCCAGAACCACAGACCTGCTACAGCGGATGACGGTGCCGAAGCAAGAAGCACAAACTCAATCCAGCAGTTTATGTGCTCAATAGATTGCAGCCGCCTGCTGTAGTACTTCACATTGAGGCGGGCAGTACGCAACTTATCGTATACAGCCCACACAGGATGAGTTTCCCGGGACATACTCACCTCCTTGATCTATAACGCGTAGCATGTGGTTATATCGTTTCTGTATATCTTCTGGACTTATGATGATATACAGAAAAGCACTTGGGATTTGGAACTATAATTCTAAAAGTACCCAGTTGGTTGGAGTTCACCCAGTAAACTGGATAAAATTATCAATTGCTGAATACAATTTATTTTCCAGACAATCCTGTATGATACTTCAGGATATCTTGTCAATTTGATTTTTCTGAAATAAAATAGCAGGAATTAGCAATGCGGAATGAAATGCTGTAGCTGAAAAGGGACAGCGGGTTTCCCGATTCATCCGTTATTGACTTTTTATGGCAAGGCCGCGGGTTTTAAGATGAGAAAATACATGTCCCCCCGGTGCTGAAGGTGTCCGGCGGCCAGCTCCGCGTAAGGGCCGTTTCCCCAGAAAATATCGGCCCGGCCGGGGCCGGTAATGGCGCCGCCGGTATCCTGGTTCAGCGCAAATCTGCTGAAATCTTCCCAGGTTCCGAGCTGACCCGTTTCGGTCATGACGGGTTTTTGCGTCTGAATATACATCAGGGCTGCGGGCGGAAAGATTTTCTTGTCAACGGCAATGGAGCGGCCCGGGGTCAGCGGGACATTCAGATTTCCCAGGGGGCCGTCTGTTTCGGTTTTAAAAAAAACATAGCTGGGATTGGCGCTTAAAACCGCTTCCTGCTCCTCGGGATGGGATTTCAAATAGGCGCGAATGGCCTGCATGGAGATTTCCGATCTGGGAATTTTTCCCTGATCGATTAGAACCTTTCCGATGCTCCGGTAAGGATGCCCATTGGTAGCATGGTAGTGTACGTTCAGGGTCTTGCCATCATCCAACATAATTTTCCCGGACCCTTGGATGTGCAGGAAAAACAGATCCACGGGATCACCGACCCAGGCAAGGGCCTGGCCTTTGAAGATTTCCCGGTTTTCGATGGTTTTGCGGTCATAATAGGGAACGAGAGTCTGCCCAGTATATCGGCCGGTGATGGTTTCTCCCGCATATTTGGCGGAAAATGCCGACAGGTCAATGGTAACCAGGTCGTCGGGCCGGCTGTAAATGGGATAGTGGTAAAGCGCCGTTTCCTTAATGCTTCCCTTTAATAACGGCTCGTAATAGCCTGTAAAGAGGACTTTTTCGGAAGCCCCGGCAGCCCGGTAGACAAGAAAATCCCTTCGAACCATTTCATTGATGCGATCCGCGGAGGGTCCGGTTTGTATGAATTCCTGAAACACCTCAAGAGAACGGATCAGATGAGCCGCGGTGTAGGAATCCGTGCCAAAAGCAAAGGCGCGCTCCCGGGGAACTTTTCTTAAATATGTCAGACTCATTTGAATGCAATGATTCAGCCCTTCATAATTCAAATCGTCGGACAGAGCCGGATATGCCGAAGGAGACAGCTTGACAAGGGCCGGCGGGGTCTCAACAACGGTCGGGGTCTTGACGGGCGCGCAGCCGGACAGGAGCAGGACCACCCCGATGACGATCCATGACAATTTCTTCCATATACCTGGTTCGATATTGTTTTTGACAGCCCCCTTTGTCTTCATTCCTCGTCTCCCTGGATGATCTGAACCGGTCTTTTTTCCACCAACGTCCCATTGGCCAGTGTGGCACTGCCTTTGGCCGATACACCAAGATCCGTAAATCTTCTGCAGGCAGGCAGCACCCGCTTTTCATAAGAGCCGACCAACTGGTTATAGGTGGCGACACAGCGGTCGATGTCCTTTCCCAGATGATGAAAATGGCCGGCCATGATGCAAAGCCGGTCGTAGAGTTCACATCCCATGCGATGAATTTCGCGGGCGTTGGCCTCGCCGGCTTCCTGGCGCCATCCGAAGGCGATGGTCTTTAAGAGCGAAATCAGCGTGGTGGGCGTTGCCAGAATCACGCCTTTTGCCGCGCCGTATTCAATGAGGTCCGGGGCATGGGAAAGGGCGGCGCTGAAAAAATTTTCTCCGGGAATAAAGAGAATCACGAATTCCGGAGACGGCTGAAACTGCGCCCAATAGGATTTTGCCGCCAGCTTCTGAATATGGGCCTGAACCTGCCGGGCGTGGGTTTCCAGGAGCCGCCTTCGGTCCGCGTCCGTTTCCGCTTCCAGGGATTCCAGATAGGCGGAAAGGGACACCTTGGCGTCTATCACGATCCGGCGCTGACCAGAAAGGGTGACGATCATGTCCGGCCGAAGAAGCCCATCCTCCCCGGCCACGGAATTCTGCTCGACAAAATCGCAGTGATCCGCCATGCCGGATATCTCCGCCACCCGCTTTAAAGTCATTTCCCCCCACCTGCCGCGAACATGGGGAACCCGAAGCGCCTTGGCCAGATTGCCGGTTTCCTGGTGAAGAATGGCCTGTGTATCGATCAGGGACCGGATCTGTTCGGAAAGCCCGCCGTAAGCGTTTTGCCGGGATCGTTCCATTTCCTGAATGTTGTGGTCATAGCGATCCAGTGTTTCTTTCAGGGGCTGAACAATCAGGGAGGCGATTTCCGAACGATCTTCGACCAGAGACTGATAGTACCGGAAGTTCAGTCTGGCCCTGGATAAAAACCAGCCGGCCAGAAATCCGACAAAAATGCCGGCGGCGGCTCCGCCAATAAAAAGGATGAGCGTATGGGTATTCATGGAGACCGGGAGAAGGTGCCGCTTTTTCCGCCGGCCTTTTCCAGAACACAGATATCGGAAATCGTCATTTCCCGGTCGACGGCCTTGCACATGTCGTAAATGGTGAGGGCGGCAACGGATACGGCTGTCAGGGCCTCCATTTCGACCCCTGTCTGATCGATGATGCGCACCGAGGCTTCGATCCGGATAACGCTTTTTTCCGGGTCCGGAAAAAAATCGATCTGGGCATGCTTGATGTTCAGGGGATGGCACATGGGAATCAGATCCGATGTGCGCTTGGCCCCCATGATGCCGGCGATGCGGGCCGTCTCCAGAACATTGCCTTTTTTCGCCGTTTGATTCTGAATCATGGCAAAGGTGGCGGGCTTCATGGAGATGGTTCCCTGCGCCACGGCAGTTCTTAAGGTCGGCGGTTTATCCGATACATCCACCATTCGCACCCGGCCTTGCGAATCGATATGGGTAAAAGAAGACATCCGTGTTTCTCCTGAAAGGATTTGAAAAAGGGGAAATTTATATGAACCGTCATCTGATGGTAATTCAGATCAGGAGGATGTGACAAGTTTTTTTTTCACATATCCTGAAAGAGAAGATTTTTGATAACCTGAAACATCCATGTTATACTCACCGCCATGATCCCACAATCACAACAAGGAAGGATATTCCCAATGCTTGAATCCCTTCGGGACAGGATCGCGGGCCAGGTGTACACGGACCCGATTCGGACCGGACTACTGTCCACGGACGGGAGCATTTACCGGATCAAACCAACGGCCGTGGTGTATCCGGCATCGGTTGAAGACGTGATTCAAACGGTTCGCATTGCCCACGAAAACGGGCTTTCAGTCCACCCTCGCGGGGCTGGCAGCGGTCTGTGCGGATCCGCCCTGGGAAGCGGTATTGTGCTGGATTTTTCAAAAAACATGAACCGCCTCTTGCATCTGGATACCGAAAACAACTGGATGGAATGCGAGCCCGGATACCGACTGGGAGAGCTGGACGCGGCCCTGAAGGGAAAAGGGCTTTTCTTTCCGCCCGACCCTTCCAGCGGCGAATTCGCCACGTTTGGCGGCATGTATGCCACCAATGCCAGCGGCTCGCACTCGGTAAAATATGGAAATGTCAGCGACTACATTCTGGATGCGCAGGTCGTGCTCGGCACCGGCCGGGTAGCCATGCTTTCCGATATCCTGGACACCCCATACCAAATGCTTCCCGAACCATTTCAGGGAATTTATGATCTGTATGCCCGTGATCAGGCGGATATCGAGTCTGCATATCCGGACATCCGGTGCAACACCACAGGGTATAATCTAAGGGGTCTGGTCAGAGATAGCCGCCTGGACTTGACCCGGCTGTTTGCCGGCGCGGAAGGCACGCTGGGGGTTATCACCCGGCTGAAATTCCGGCTTCTGCCCAGGCCCGGCTACGACGCCCTGGTGGTCGCGTTTTTCACAGACATTCTCTCCTCGGCCCGCGCGGTCCAGGAACTTCTGCCGCTGGGGCCGTCCGGCATCGAGATCATGGACAAATCCCTGCTGAATCTGGCCAGGGAAAACGATTCCACGCTTAAAAGCCATATTCCGGACAACATCGACAACGTCCTTTTAATTGAATTCGATTCGCTGACACCGGAGCCCTGCATGGACCTCTGTCGTCAAGCCCAGCAGATTCTGACATCCCGCGGATACACGGAAAATTCCCATATCGCCGTCACCGCCAGGGAAAAGGAAAATTTCTGGGCTATTCGCAAGGCCGCGGTCCCGATTCTCTATAAACTGAAAGGCCAGAAAAAAATCCTGGCGCTGATTGAAGATGCCGCGGTTCCAACCGACAGGCTGGTGGAGTATTTCAGGGGAATCTATGCCATACTGAATCAATGCCAGGTCTCTTTTGTGGTTTACGGACACATTGCCAAAGGGCTATTGCATACCCGGCCCCTTTTGAACCTGAAAGACCCGGACGACGTCAACAAGCTGAAACCCATCGCCGATGCGGTGTTTGATCTGGTCCATTCCCTGGGCGGCGCTGTTTCCGGAGAGCATGGGGATGGCAGGCTCCGCAGCGCTTACATCCGGCGCCAGTATCCGAAGATCTTCCCGCTGTTTCTGGAAATCAAGCACCTGCTGGACCCCGAAAACCGCTTGAATCCGGATATCATCACCTCTGATGATCCGGATCAACTAATGCAGGATCTTCGCTATGGGCCGGCCTATCATGGCGCGGACCTGCCGGAAAAGCATCTGCTGTGGCCCGAAAGTTTTGTAAGCGAGATCGAAAAATGCCATGGCTGCGCCAAATGCACCACCGTCACATCCGCCACGCGTATGTGCCCGGTTTATAAAATCACCCGGGATGAGTCCGCAGCACCCAGGGCAAAAGCCAACCTCCTGAGGCTGCTGATCAGCGGCGCCATCGATAGCAGCCGGCTGTATCATGCTGCCTTTCAAGATGTCATTTCCCAGTGCATTTTTTGCGGAAGCTGTTTTCACGAATGCCCGTCCGGCGTCAATATTCCCAAAATGGCCATGGAGGCCCGCGCAGCAGCCATTTCGCGCTTTGGCGCCACCTTTCATGAAACGCTGGTTGTCAACACCGAGCGGGCCGCAATGGCTGCGGGGAAATTCACCCGCCTGCTGACACCGTTTCTGGACATACCGGCAGTTAAAACCCTGGGAGAAAAGTTCACCGGCATTGCTTCGCGCCGCAGCCTGCCACCCTTTGCCCAAAAAATGCTTTTTGAGCAGAGCCCTTTGATCTCCGGTCACGGGGCACCGAGGGTTCTCTATTTTGCCGGCTGTTACGCCTCGTACCTGCGGCCGTCGATCGGAAAAGCCGCCATTTCGGTTATGGCCGCAATGGGAATGACCGTGCTGACCCCAAAGCAGCACTGTTGCGGACTTCCCATGCTGGCAAAAGGCATGGTCCAAGAGGCCGGGGAAAGAATCAATGCGAATTTTTTAAGCTGGGGCCGGCTGCTCGCTTCCGCGGATTATCTGGCGGTCTCCTGTTCCTCCTGCGGGCTTGCGCTGATGCAGGAATGGGGCTTTCTGGGGGAGTCCGCCTTTGTGCGAAGCGTCCGGGAAAAAGTGATTCACATCAGCCGGCTGATCAACCGCTATTCCGATCGACTCCACACCGAACCCTCCCGGATGCGCCTTTTTTATCACGCGCCCTGTCATTTAAAGGCCCAACCGGAGCCAGACAGTTCGATTCTTTTACTCAGAGGTCTCAAGGGCGCTGTCATCGAGAGTCCCGCCACCCCTTGCTGCGGCATGGCCGGGGCTTGGGGATTATCCGCGGATCATTTCGACCTGAGCCTTGCCATCGGATCGGGCATGCTTGAGCAGCTCAACGCATCCGGCGCGGATGCCGGCGTAACCGACTGCCCGACATGCAGCATGCAGATGTCCCAGTTCAGCCGCAAACCGATTCGGCATCCCGTGGAAATCATCGCCCGGCATTTACGCAGCCGGGCTTTTCCATCACGGCAAGCCGCAGAAGCGGAGTCAGCCCCGGTTTAAACAAAGGAGTTTGATATGGCAAGAATACTGATTGCGGACGATGAAGCCATTTTGACCATGTATCTGGAAGAGATTCTGAGCATGAACGATCATGACGTCGTGGGTTCGGCCTCATCCGGACAGGAAGCAATCGACCTGGCCAGGGAACTGTCTCCGGACATCATCATCATGGACATCTCCATGCCCGGCGAACTGGATGGCATTGAAGCTGCCGAGATAATCAAATCCACCCTGGGTATCCCATCGATCTTCATGACGGCGCATTCCGAAATCCCGATCATCGAAAAATCCCGGCAGGCGGACCCCTACGGGTATCTCATCAAGCCTGTTCAGAATATCGGAACCCGGATTGTCGTGAACAGTGCGCTCAGCCGCCTTTACGCCGAACGGAAACTGCGGGAAAACGAACAGCGCTTCAGCGACATTGTCTACAGCATGGCCGACTGGGTATGGGAAACGGATGAAACCGGAAAATACACCTACGCAGCCGGAAACGTAAAAGATATTCTGGGATACACGCCGGAAGAGATGATCGGGAAAATGCCCTGTAATCTGGTGTCGGAAGAAACCGCAGAAGCCATCGCTGTTTTTTTTAAAGACAAGGCTTCCCGGAAAGAAGCCTTTTTCAATAAGGAGTCCTGGGGGCTGAGCAAAAATGGAAACCGGGTCTGCATCCAGACCTCGGGAATCCCCATCCTGGATAAGGAAGGCGGGCTCAAGGGATATCGCGGAATCAATAAAGACATCACCTTGACTAATAATACAACCTATGCCCTGAAGGAGTTTGAAACCCGGTTTCGATCCGTCATGGATTCTCTGAATATCGGACTGACGCTGATCAGCCCGGACATGGAAGTCCTCAGCAGCAATCAGACCATGAACAACTGGTTTCCCAGACACGGGTTTGCGGACAAACCCAAATGCTATCACGCCTATCGAAATATCCACCAGAACAAACCCTGCCCGAACTGCACGGTGGTGCTAAACCTGAAGGACGGACTGGTTCATGAAGCTACCTGTGAAATCGACACGGAGACCGGCTTGCGGCATTTGCGCCGAATATCCTTTCCCGTGATTAGTCTGGAGGGAGACATCATTGCCGCCATCGTTTTTTTAGTGGACATCACGGAGAAAAAATCTCCGAATGAACATCAATGCCATATTTCTTGATGCGTTTCCATATCGTCACCCGGCTGACTTCCAGAATTCGCGCGGCTTCGGACTGATTGCCGCTGACCTGGCGAAGAATTCGAATCAACTGTTCCCGCTCCCGGGTATTTTCCGGATGCTCCGGGGTTTTTTTTACCGTCCTGGTTTCCGGATGGGCGATTTTCACTGGTAGATGCCCCGCCTCGATCCATCCGGCTGAACACAATACAAAGGCGTATTCAATGGCATTGCGAAGTTCCCGGACATTTCCCGGCCAGGAATAGACCATCAGTTTTTCCATGGCTTCGGAAGTCAGCCCCAGAATCTTTTTCCCGCTTTTTTTTATATTCAGTTCAATAAAATTCTGGACAATCATGGGAATATCTTCTTTTCGTTCGCAAAGCGCGGGACAGCGTAGCGGAAACACGTTGATCCGGAAAAACAAGTCTTCCCGGAAAACGCCCTGTGCGATCAATGCATCCAGATCCCGGTTGGTGGCGGAAATGATCCGGACATCGACCGGAATACTCTTATGGTCTCCCACCCGCTCGATTTCCTTTTCCTCCAGAACCCGCAGCAGTTTGACCTGGGTCTTTAAGGGAATATCACCGATTTCATCCAGAAAAATCGTTCCCTCGTGAGCTGCTTCAAACCGGCCCGCCCGCGACCGGTCTGCGCCGGTATAGGCACCCTTCACGTGTCCAAACAGCTCGCTTTCCAGAAGATTTTCATTCAGGGCCGCGCAGTTGACTTTGACAAACGGCTTGCTGCACCGCAAGCTGACATCATGGATGGCTCTTGCCACCAGTTCCTTTCCCGTGCCGCTCTGGCCCTGTATCATCACCGGTGCTTCCGAAAGAGCGACGTTTTCGATGAGTTCAAACAGTCGCTGCATAGCTGGAGACTGTCCTAAGATCCCCTGGTATCCATCGTCAATATGAAATGTTTTGCGAAGGAACATGATTTCCTGTTGCTGACGAACAATCTCGGATAGATCCGTAAACGTTTCCACAGCTCCAATCGCACGTCCATCCGAATCTCTCAGCAAAGAGGCGTTCTTGATGATTTGAATCGCCCGCCCGTCCTTTCGAACAATCACACATTTTTTTGCACGGGATTCACCCTTTACAAAAAGCTTACACCATTTTTCGCCGTCGCCCTGGTTAAACACTTCACAACCCGTACAGTTTAACTCCCGGCAATTGCTTCCGATTAATTCTTCCGCCGAATAACCGGTCAGTTTTTCGGCCGCCGGGTTCACAGCCACGATATTTCCGCCGGAATCAACAACCATTAGCCCGTCCTGGAGGGTGTCCACAATGGTTTTCCAGTATTTGGCGATGTCCATGTTTTCAATATCCTTTAATGAAAGTCATGTGAGCCGATAAATCATGCTTGCAGCAATTACGGTTCCGCATCTCAACTGTAACCCTGTTAAGTTAATACCTGTTAACATAACAATTAATCCGCAGTTGATCAAGCAGCGTTTTTCCTACCGCTTCAGGCCTAAAAGCGTAACGGTTCAGCGCTTTCCGGCGTTTGACCATCGATCTTTGGACTCTGGCATATTTATTGCTCTCTCCAGTAATAACTCAAACCGATTAACAGGAGGTGGACATGAAGAAAAAAAACGCGGCAGGAACGGGGACCCGTAAAATTTTTACGGCGGTCCTGATTTCATTTTTTCTGATGATGGGGTTTGCGCCTGCAAGTCGGGCGGCCGACGATGTGGATGAGTTGAAAAAACAGCTCCAATCGCTCAGCGAGACGATGAAAACTTTACAGGAAAAACTGGACAAGATCGAAAAACAAGGTGTCAGCAAGGAAACCGAAATCAAGGAAATGGACAAGCGCCTGAACAAGGCGGAGCTTCACACGGCATCTGATAAAATTTCCCTTGGCGTGGATTTGAGATCCGAGGCCCAGTCCATTCATTACCAAGATGTGCGCATGGCCCCGCCGTCGTTGATCAATGCTTTTTTCGCACCCCCTCCTCAAGGATTTAACGGCGCCACCCAGCAGCAGATCCAGCAGGCCATGGCCGGCATGAAGGCGGCCGGCTTGGTTCCGGCGCCCAACATCTACAACGCGGATAATGACATCATCTACACCAGCCGGTTTCGCATGAACATGAAAGCCACGATCAACCCGCACCTGGATTTCGGCGGCAGACTGGCCGCCTACAAAGTCTGGGGAGACAGCTCCGGGGTTCAGTTCAATCACGGCAACCTGGGGGAAGTTACTTTTGACGGCAACACCTCCAGCCTTCCTCATGGGGATGTGGTCCACGTGGAGCGGGCCTATTTCAATTACAAGCAGGACCTCGGCAGTGTACCCATCAACTTTTCCCTTGGAAGACGTCCTTCAACCGAAGGCCCGCCGCTGGAATACGGCAACTACAGTTTGGAAGGCGGCTCTCCCCTTGCCACCATTATCAACTGGCAGTTTGACGGCGCGTCCCTGAATTTTGGCCTGGAAGATGTCACCGGCATTCCCGGACAGGCATTGAAACTCTGCTACGGTGTCGGTTTTGAAGGAGACTGGGGCAATAGCTATTCCATGACCAGCAGCTCGGAAGTGAATGATGTGCACATGTTCGGCTTTATTGCCGATCTCTTTGACAATGAAAAAACCAGCGCGGTTCTGAATTATGCCCATGCCTGGGATGTGACCGACGGATTTACGGGGCTTACGGTCATGCCGTTTATTGTTTCCGTGGATGGCAACAATCAATATCATTTTACGCCCAACAGCGGCGGCTATATCAGCCGCATGCAGCCGTCCACCAATATCGGCGATTGGGATGCGGCATCGCTGCTTTTAAAGACCAACCTGTCTGAAAAATTGGCCAATATCGATTTGTTTTTTGCGCCTTCCTGGAGTCATACCAAACCCTCCCAGATATCCAAAAATCCTTATTATGCATTGTTGGGGCAGGGTCTTTTGAGCTCAAACGGCGATCTTCAGTCCCGGGACGGTTACAGTATCTATGCCGGCGCGATCTTTCCCATGCCGCTGGAAGCCAGACTGGGTCTGGAATATAACTGGGGATCCAAATACTGGTTCAATTTTACCGGCGCCGAGGATTCCCTGGTTGGCAGCAAGCTGGCAGCCAGAGGACAGGTTTTTGAAGGTTACTATATTCAGCCCATTTACAAAGACAATTTTTTTATCAAACTCGGCGGTCAGTATTACGCTTATGATTATACCGGCAGCGGCAATCCGCTCGGAGAACCCGTCAAAATCACCGACGCCACGGCCTTTGATTCGCTGAACGCCATCATCGACAAAGCCTGGCTCGCATACCTGTCGGCAACCATTCGCTTTTAACCATAAGCCCTCAACCCCTATTTTCAAGGAGAAAAAAGATGAAACGCACGCTTATAACCCTTGTGTCTCTGGCACTGGTTTTCGTATTTGCAGGAAGCCTTCTGGCTACAGACAAAGGCAACAGCCGGAAAGGACAAAAAACATTTCGAAAAAGCTGCCGGGAATGCCATGTGGAAGGCGGCAAAGCCCAGGAGATGAGCCCTTCCAACAAAACCCAGGCACAGTGGGATAGAGCCTTTGCGAAAGACAAATATAAGGAATTCCCCTGTAAGGCCGAATGGGATAAGCTGACCCCGGAAGATCTCGGCGATATTTACGCCTACTTGTATGAACACGCGTTTGACTCGCCGTCGCCGGCAAAATGTAAATAGAAAAGCAGGCTGAAGGTGACAGGCTAAAGACCGAAGGCTCTTTCTGAAGAGTCCCTCCAGACTTCGGTCTTCAGCCTGTTTCCCCAAAAACAAGGAGACGATTTATGACATCCCCCATCGAAATCCCCCTTTCGCGCCGCAGTTTTCTCAAATGGTCGGGAGCAGCCACTGCCGCAGCAGCAGTGGGCGGCAAGGCGCCGGTGCTCTATGCGCTGACTCCCGATGAATCAAATAAGACTTCCGTTAAGCCCGAATCCCGGTATTCGGTGTGCGGCATGTGTCTGAATGCCTGCGGGCTCGTGGCAAGGGTTGAAAACGGCGTGATCACCAAGCTGGATCCCAATCAGAAATTCCTGAAGTCCCGGGGCATGCTCTGCGCCCGGGGTAACGCCGGCATTCAGCAGTTGTATGATCCCGATCGCCTCAAATACCCGCTGCTTCGAAAAGGCGAGCGGGGAGAGGGCAAATGGGAACGGATTTCATGGGACCAGGCCCTGGACCTTGCCGCCGCCAAAATGTCGGAGATTGCTAAAAAATATACCCGCTGCGGGGTCATGTTTACGCCGGGTTCGGACTCCCAGTCTCTTTTTGTTCACTGGTTTGCCGAAGTCTTTGGCTCCTACAACGTCACCACTCACGAGTCTTCCTGTCTCCTTAGCCGGAACCGGGCCTATCTGGACACGTTCGGCGAAGTACCGTTTGCAGACATCCTTCACACCAAATATATCATCATCGTCGGGGCCAATCCTTTTGAAGCCATCATCACACCGGACACCATCGACCTGATGACCGCAAAGAAAAACGGATGCAAAATCGTTGTCCTGGATCCCAGGTTTACCAAGACTGCTGGCCTTGCCCATGAATGGCATCCCGTTCGACCCGGAACAGATATGGCGTTTTTCCTGGCTCTCTGCCAGGTTATCACCTCGGAAAAACTATACAACGAAACATATGCTCAGGAAAAACTCTCTGGCCTGGAACAGCTCACCGAACATGTCCGCCAGTACTCCCCGGAATGGGCTGAAAAAGAATGCGAGATTCCGGCTGCCGACATCCGCCGGATCGCCAGAGAACTATCTGCTGCCGCGCCGACAGCCATTGTCTACCCCGGCCGAAGGACCTCGGATTATGTCAATTCCACTCAGATCCGGCGATCCATGGCCATTGTCAACGCGCTGTTGGGCAACTGGGACACCCCCGGCGGCCTGCTGGCGGCCAGACAGGTCGGGCTTTCCGGCCCGGAACTTCCCGAAGCCCCTTTTTATGACGATAACCCTGAAAACCGACTCGATAAGGGCATGGCACACATGATGTTTGAGGAGGAAGGCGCTTTCAAACATATGCGCGATGCCATCATCGCCCAAAAACCCTATCCGGTGAAAGGCTGGTTCATCTATCGGTACAATCCCCTGCAGTCCGCTGCCAACCGCCAGAAAACCATCGAAATGATAAAACAACTCGATTTTGTTGTGACCGTGGACATTGCCATGAGCGACACGGCCTGGATGTCGGATCTAGTTCTGCCAGCACCCAGCGTGCTGGAACGCCAGGACCCGGCCAGCGGTCTTCAGGGATCGGCGGCCTGCGCCTGTGTGGTGGCACGGGACCCGGTGGTTCCGGCGCTTTTTGAATCCAGACCTATATTCGAAATTCTCAAGGGGCTTGCCGGCCGGATGAAACTGGCCGAATATTTTGACTTTACCATGGAGCAATACCGCAAACAGCAGTTCAAACTCCTTCCAGACGCCGCGCGCGCTATTCAAGAAGACGGAGTATATTACAATCCCAGCAAACTTTATGGAATTTATGAAGGAAAAATCTATAAAACCCTTTCCAAAAAAATTGAACTTTACAATGAACGGTATGCACGGGAGGGGGTCGACCCCCTTCCGGTCTATCAGCCCCCCAAGCCAAACCCCGTGAATCAGTTCCGTCTGGTCGTGGGACGAAACGCCTATTTTACCCACTGCACCACGCAGAACAATGCGTTGCTGAATGAGCTCATGCCGGACAATTCCCTGTGGATGCACCCCATGGCTGCCAAAAAACTGGGTCTGAAAGACGGCGAACGGATCGAAGTCACCAGCAAGGCTGGAAAAGGCGAGCTTAGTGTCAGCCTGAATAACGGCATTCGAGAAGATACGGTCTACATGGCCAGCGGGTTTGGCGTGCTTTCAAAAGGCCTGACCCGGATTTATGGCAAAGGGGCCTGTATTGCGGAACTGATTGAAGATTATGCCGATGCGATCTCCGGCAACATGGCCATGCATGAAACCTTTATCCAGGTGGCCAGAAAGGTAGCGGTATGAACAAACAACTGGCAATGGTCATTGATTCATCGGCATGCATCGACTGCAAGGCCTGCACCCTGGCCTGTAAGGTGGAAAACAACGTGCCCGAAGGAAAATGGCGAAACTGGGTCAAACGAAGCGAACCGGATTTCAATAAACCGGACTGGATGGATCATGCGACATTCGTCCATTTTCAGCCCGGCGGTTGCATGCACTGCGAAGTTCCCACATGCGTCCAGGCCTGCCCGACCGGCGCCACTTACAAAAATGAGAAAGACGGCGCGGTCAAGGTTGACCCCAAGCTCTGCATCGGTTGCGGAAGTTGCATTCCGGCCTGCCCCTACGGCGCCAGATACCTGCATCCCGCAAAGCACATCGTGGACAAATGCGATTACTGCGAGAAGCGACGGGAACGCGGGGAACTTCCGGCCTGTGTGATTACCTGTCCCACAAAAGCCAGGGTCTTTGGAGACATAAACGACCCCAAAAGCGATGCGGCCCTGCTGCTGAAAAAAAACCAAAGCGTTCGTGTCATCAACAAGGAATCGGACACCAAACCCAACATGTACTATCTGTCCACAACCGCTCCCTTAAACTGGCCGGTCAAGGCCAGAATGCCGGACGCCATTCAATTATGGAAACTGACTGGCCCCCTGATCTGGGGCATTGTGGGACTCAATGCGCTGGGCGTTCTGCTCATGCTGGGAAAACAGCTTCTGATGAATGACAAAGCCCCTGAAACCGACGAATCCCATGAGGAAACGAGGCAATCATGACATTAACTCAAATCCATCGTCACACCCGACTATCCATTTTTATGCACTGGTTTAACGCCGTCTGCTGGATCTTTCTGCTGTTAACGGGCCTGGGACTGATTCGAAATGACGACCTTCAGCCACTTACGTCATGGCCAACAATGCTGCGGTATGTGTTCGGCGGAGGCGCAAATCTGCTTCTGGCCCATGAAATCGTTGGGATTACCTGGGCGGGAGGCTTTTTTTTATATGGCATCATCCGGCTGAAATCCGACGTTCTTCCCTTTATCCGCGAAATCTTTGCCGTGGATATCTACCGGGACTTCCTGTGGCTGATTACCAAGGGAATCCAGATGACCCTGGGGTACAAGATGCTTGGCATTATCGCTGAAAAATTCGGTTTCAGCCCCAGAATTCCGGATCAGGGGTTTTACAACGTTGGGCAGAAAATCTTTGCCATTCCGGCGGTATTTGGCGGAATGGTCATTGCCGTTACCGGCGTTATCATGATTCTGTCTCAGGTCGGCATGGCGAGTAACGCGGTGGTTCAATGGGCGATCGTGATACATTTTGTTACAGTCGGCCTGGTATTTGCCGGTCTTCTCATTCATGTCTTCATGGCATCGATCGCCGCCGGCGAGCAGCCGGCCTTTCTTTCCATGTTTACCGGAACGGTTCCCGAAGATTATGCACGGCATCACCACAAGCTATGGTTGGATGAGGTCAAAAAGAGTTAAGAAATATGCTACGGACTGGGCTCAAAATCAAGCGATTGCTGGTTTATCCCGTAACCTTCATCCTGGTGCTGGCAGTCCAGACCGCTTTCGGGGCTGATAGCCGGGAACAACTGGCCTGGCTTCAGCAGGCCAGGGATGAAGCCAAACAAGACGGGTATGAACTGATTTCCGCCCCTGAACTGAAAGCCCTTTATGAATCCGAAAAAGACTTTTCCATTATTGATGTGCGGCCCGAATATGAATATCGTGACGGACATCTTTCACATGCCAAAAGTCTGGAGTTTGATCTGGGGGATAAGCTCGAACTGAAGCCGGATAAACAGGCAGCTCTTGTCCATCTTCTGGGACCGGATAAACAGCGCACGATCGTGATTTATTGTCGAAGCTTTGCCTGACTGCGAAGCTCCATTGCAGCCCGGTGGGCTGTGCGACTGGGATATCAAAAGATCATTCGGCTCCCGGAAGGGTATTTTGGCTGGAAATCCTCTTTCCCGGACAAGTCACAATCCGTGGATAGTGTAAAAAAATTGGGTATTGGAGACGAATTTCCTTCTTGCCAGCTCGTGATTCTGTATGACGAAACCGACAGGACCTATCTGAAAATCCAGAGCCTTCAAAAGAAAATATCTCTGGAAGATGTGGGCTGCGAGTATCTGTTTATCGTGATATACAATGAAAAATGCCTGGCCTGCGTGGATGAAGTCAAATCTTTCAAAATCTTATATCAACAAATGAATACCAGTCCTTATCTTTCGGACAGAGTTAAACTCCTGGCCATCGGCGCCGGCAGTAAAAAAAGAGGAGTTATGGCTTTCAAAAAAGAAAACGCCATTCCCTATCCGCTTTTTGGAGATGAAAACCGGAGCATTTTTTCCTGCCTCGGGAACCCTGTTCTGCCAACATCCTACCTGGTTCAGATTCAGCCGGACGGCAGGAGGCAAATCCTGTTCGTTCAGCAGGATCATATTCAGAATGTCGAAATACTTATCCAGAAAATTACCTCTCTCGTAAAAGACACGGAACTTCCCAAAAATTAACTGGCTGTGAATTTTTGGACATTTTACAATACCTCATGTATGATAGTGATATAAATCGCACGAAAAAAATCCATTTTAATTGTCTGGATAATGCATACAAGAGGTTTTTCCATGAATCGTATAAAAATTCACGGTCTGCTCCAATCCAAAACCCCCCTGGATCAGGTCCTGGTCAGCGGATGGGTCAGAACCCGCCGGGATTCCAAGGAATTTTCGTTTATTGAAGTCAATGACGGGTCTTGCCTGAAAAACATTCAGATCATCGCACCCAGCACCCTGCCCAATTACGACGAGATTCAAAGATTAACCACGGGATCGGCGGTCAGCATCTCCGGCAGCCTGGTTTCTTCACAGGGCAAAGGTCAGAGCTGGGAAATCACCGCAACCCGGATTTCGGTCATCGGTTTGGCTCCGGAAACCTTTCCGCTTCAGAAAAAACGTCACAGCGACGAGTATCTTCGGACCATCGCCCATCTCAGGCCCCGAACCAACAAGTATGGCGCGGTGTTTCGTATCCGCTCCGAACTGTCTTATGCTATTCACTCGTTTTTCAGGGACCGGGGATTTCAGTACATCCATTCTCCCATCATCACCGGTTCGGACTGTGAAGGCGCCGGCGAAATGTTCCGGGTCACGACGCTGGATATCAAAAATCCGGCTTTAAACGACAGGGGACTGGATGCCACGCGGGATTTTTTCGGCAAGGAAGCCAGCCTGACGGTTTCGGGACAGCTATCCGCGGAAATGTTTGCTCTGGCCCTGGGGGATGTTTATACCTTCGGCCCGACGTTTCGGGCGGAGAATTCCAATACCCGGCGTCATGCCGCCGAATTCTGGATGATCGAGCCGGAAATGGCTTTCTGCGATCTTTCCGGAAACATGGATCTTGGCGAGGAACTCATCCGCTACCTGATCAGCCATGTGCTTCGGGAATGCCGGGAGGATATGGATCTTTTTGGAAATTTTGTGGACAAGACCCTGATGGAGACCCTGAATCACATTTTATCATCCGAATTTGTCCGGCTGCCGTACGCTGAAGCAGTAGAAATTCTGAAATCATCGCAGGCAGCGTTTGACTATCCCGTGGCTTATGGAATCGATCTTCAATCCGAACACGAAAAATACCTGACCGAAACCCATTTTAAAAAACCGGTCATTCTCCATGATTATCCCAAGACCATCAAACCGTTTTACATGCGATTGAATGCGGATCAGCAGACCGTGGCGGCCATGGATATTCTGGTTCCGGGTATTGGCGAGATCGTCGGCGGTAGTCAGCGGGAAGAGCGTCTGGATGTGCTACAAGACAGAATGGATGAAATGAGGCTTGTCCGGGAAAATTACTGGTGGTACCTGGATTCCAGGCGCTATGGGTCGGTACCGCACAGCGGATTTGGCATGGGATTTGAGCGGCTGATCATGATGATCACCGGTATTACCAATATCCGCGATGTTATTCCTTTTCCCAGAACCCCGGGGAATATTGATTTTTAAAAGGCTTCTTGCTTGTTTTTCATGGTTCGCAGCCGGGCCAGTTCCCAGATATAGTCATACAGGTGAAGCCCTTTGCTGGCGGCAATGATTTCGCCATCCTCAACCCCGATTTCCTGAGCCATGTATTCCTTCAGCATTTGAATGGCCCCCAGATTGGCGGGAAAGCCATTCCATAGATCCCAGGACCGGAAATACACCATGAAATGAAGTTTTCCATACCGGATTCGGGTGTCGATTCCCCGAAGGCAGGGCGGATCGTTCAATAACAGCGCCTTTGGGTCTCCGACCGTCATGTAGGCCTGATTGGTTCCGTGTCCGTCTTGCCGATACATGCGAATCACCTCGGCAATTTGGGGCTCAAGATATTCTCCGTAAGTATAATCTTCATTGGGCTGTTTTTCCGCTGTCATCAAATAAGGAAGATAGCTTTCAATATAGCCGTCCGCAACCGGGTTCGGAATACACAGTGCCTCCGGAATATCGGGGATCAGGGGCCTGGTTCCCGGATACTTGATTTGAACCGTGATATAATCAAATTCAAGCCGTTCCTGGCCCTGAAAACTTCCCCTGTCAATCTGATAGCGGTGCCCCTTGTCAATAATCTCATAGACGCACTGAAACCAGGCATCCGGAATATCTCTTGCCTGAATGGTCGTGATATTCATAGTCATGATTTAGATATCCAGCGTGGTTACCTGCAGGGCATTGCTCTGAATAAATTCCCTGCGGGGCTCGACTTCTTCTCCCATCAATACGGTGAAAATTTCATCGGTCTCGACCGTATCTTCTATTTTTACCTGAAGCAGAATCCGCTTTTCAGGATTCATCGTGGTTTCCCAGAGCTGATCGGGATTCATTTCTCCAAGGCCTTTATAGCGCTGGACCCCAAGCCCTTTTTTTCCTTCTTCAATCAACATTTTAAGAAGCTGATAAGTGTTTTCCGCAACAAGGGCTTCTTTTTCCTTGCCGATTTCAAGAATCTGAAACGGCGGCGCATCATAGGGTGAAAGCCGGCCGCCGATGAGTATACTTGTCTGAAAATCCTTTGAAAAAACAAGACCTCTGCCGATTCTTACGGGCTTGAAATCCTTTTCGGTTCTTTCGGTCAGCAGCCGTTTCAACTGGTCTGCTTCCGGACTGGATACGGTCATTTCATATAAATATTTTTCTTCGTTCCACAAAGGTTCGGTAACATCAAAGCCAGCCTGAATGATCGCCTCTCTCAGCGCGGTCATCTGCTGAAGATCCTTGATAAAATCCTTATTCGCAACGCCGGCTTGGATCAGGCATGTCATCAGCTCAGACGGATACCCCTGAATCATGAACTTGTTCATCAGTAAAAAATATTCGGAAAGATCGCTGACCCACATCAATAGCTCATGTTCCGTGACCAGATCATCGCTGAGACTGGTTTTAACCGCTTTTTGATGACAGACCCGTTTCAGTATATACTCATCAAAAGACCGTTCATCTTTCAGATAAAGGGCCTGATTGCCTTTTCCAACCCTGAATAGCGGCGGCTGAGCAATGTAAAGATATCCCTTTTCGATGATTTCGCGCATCTGGCGGTAAAAAAAAGTCAGCAGCAGGGTTCGGATGTGAGATCCATCCACATCCGCATCTGTCATGATAATGACTTTATGGTACCGGATCTGATCCGCGTTGTAGTCCTCTTCGCCAACACCGGTTCCCAGCACCGTAATGATATTCTTGATTTCTTCACTTTTAATGATCCTGTCGAATCTGGCTTTTTCCACGTTCAGAATTTTACCCTTAAGGGGGAGTATCGCCTGAAATTTTCGGTCTCTTCCCTGCTTGGCGGAACCACCGGCTGAATCTCCTTCCACCAGAAAAAGTTCCCTTTGCTGTGGATCAGAACTCTGACATTCGGCCAATTTTCCCGGCAGCGTCGAATCCAGCAAAGATCCCTTGCTACGGGCAAGATCGCGGGCCCGCCGGGCAGCCTCTCTGGCCCTGGAAGCTTCAACGGCCTTTTCAATAATTCTTTTGCCGACCGACGGATTTTCTTCCAGAAACATGTTCAGCTTTTCATTAACCAATGATTCAACCAGCCCCTTGACCTCGCTGTTTCCAAGCTTGGTCTTGGTCTGACCTTCGAATTGGGGAGATTTGATCCGGACGCTGACAATAGCGGTCAGACCTTCCCGAACATCATCTCCACTGATTTTGGCCTGAAGATTTTTGGGCAGGCTGCCACTGGTTGCATATTGATTCAGGGTCCGGGTCAGAGCCGCCTTGAATCCGATCAAATGGGTTCCGCCTTCGATCGTGTTGATATTGTTTGCAAATGAAAATAGTTTTTCATTATAGGTATCGTTGTACTGAATAGCGACTTCGATACTGACTTCATTTTTAATGCCTTCAACAAAAATAGGCGGGTGAAGTGGTGTATTACGGCGATTCAGATATTCCACAAACGAAATCAGCCCGCCTTTGTACTGCAATTCCTTTTTGACATCCGAGCGTTCGTCCTCAATGGAAATTTTGATGCCCTTATTCAAAAAAGCCAGTTCTCTAAGGCGGCGTAGCAGAATATCAAAATCATACGTGGTAATGGCAAATATTTCCGGGTCCGCGGTAAAGTGAACCTTGGTTCCCCGTTTGTCCGTTGTTCCCCGTATTTGAAGTTCGCTGGTCTTTTTTCCCCTTGCGTAAGTCTGATAATAAATTTTACCCTCAGAATAAATTTCCAGTTCAATGAAAACAGACAAGGCATTGACGACAGAAATACCAACGCCATGAAGCCCTCCGGAAACTTTATAGGAACTGTCATCAAATTTTCCGCCGGCATGAAGTTTTGTCATGACGACTTCTACAGCCGGAACATTTTCCTTTTTATGAATTCCGACCGGAATGCCTCTGCCGTTATCTTCAACACTGACGCTGTTATCCGTGTGAATGATGACCTTGATATCGTCGCAATATCCGGCCATGGCTTCATCGATGCTGTTATCCACAACTTCGTAGACCAGATGATGAAGCCCTTCAACATCCACATTTCCGATATACATGGAAGGTCTTTTGCGAACAGCCTCCAGACCTTCCAGTATTTTTATATTATCTGCGGTATATGTCTGATTTTCCATTTTCTTCTTTTTTACCCTTAAAACATCCATAAACATAAGGTCGCTACAAAAGCCGACCTTTACTTGTTTCCTATATTTTTTATTCTATATTTTCATGGGCATGATCACACAAATATAGCTCTTATCTTTTTCTCCCTCTATTAAACAGGGAGTTTGATCATCGACAATACTTATTACGACCTGCTCCTCTTCAATCACGGAAAGAGATTCAACAAAATATCTGGGATTAAAGGCTACTTCAATGGGGCTGTCCGGATATACAATAAACATTTCTTCCTTGGATTCCCCGAGTTCCGGATTGGTTGAAGTAATAATCATTTTGTCGTCATTAAAATTAAAGATGACTCCTTTGTAATCCTCGGTCGAAAAAATGGACATGCGTTTAAGCATCATCATGAACAGCAGCTTGTTAAGAATGATCTGCCTGGCATCCTTGATGAAAAGAATATCGCTGACATCGGGAAAAGTGCCATTCAAAAGTTGAATGCTGACGGTTTCCTGCTGCTGTTTAATAAACAGCTTATTGTCCATTGTGCCAATGGACAGCTTCCCCTGTGGAACAATAATTTTAGAGAGCTCGTTAAAGCCTTTTTTCTGAACCAGGACCGTTCGATCAAGGGTTAAGGCAGATTCATTGATACAGGGGTAATCCACTTTGGCCAGACGGTTTCCGTCTGTTGAAATGATTCGTATCCAGCTTTCTTCTTCCTTTTGAATCGTCTCCAGACAAACCCCCAGAACATGAGGACGTTTGTCTTCGACAGACGCCGTCATCATGGAGGTTTTATCAATCATTTTTTTGAAACACCGCGATTCCACTTCGATAAAGGGAATATTTTCGATTTCCGGTACCTCTGGAAAAGAAGCGGGATTCATTCCCACAAGATGATATTGAACATTGTAATTACCGATTTCAATCCAAAAATTTTCTACTTCATTGACAAGAATGTCTTCTGTTGGAAAATCCCTGACAATCTCATATAATTTTCTGGCATTGATGGCAATTGCTCCTTCTGATTCCACTTCAGCCGGATAAAAGCCGATAAATCCGGTTTCATAATCGGTGGCATATATTTTAAGACCGTCCTCAAGCGCTTTTATGAGCACACAGGATATGATGGCATTGCTTGTTTTTTTACCGGCGATTCCCTGAATTTTTGCCAGCGTATCCAGAATTTTCGATTTTTTCAGTGTGAATTTCATTGAATAAACCTTTCATAACTTTTTACGTAGCCATTCCGATGTTTAAACAAAATAGATCTATTTTTACTGTAGTATCCATTTTTTGATTTGAGGAACAATCCGATCATTCCATTCAAGGGAAAGCCTGCTTTTTATAAAAAAAACATAAACGGCGTCCATCCAGCCCATTATTTTTTCATACAAAAAAAACTTTTCCAGCACAGCGCCTTCCATGTCATCCCTGTTTTCGATCTGTCCGGTTTCAGGCAGTCTAAGATTGCTGATATTCAGGCTTTCACCTTTCAAGGTAAGCTGCCATTCATTTTCTTCTTCCGTAACCCTCAAATGAATTTCAGTAACCAGCGCCCCTTTTTTAAGGGCCAGAACCCCTTCTTCCAGTCCGGCGTCATCCCCCTTGATCGTAATGGTTTCCACGGCATCATGAACGGCATTTTGCAACATAATTCGGTTGCCGATGGTAAAATTGATATTTTCCTGAATGACATGATTCAACTGGGCGGGATCATGTTCGATAACATACCACAACCATGTTAGAAATTCATATCCGACAAATTTATAACGGTTATACGCAACGGAAATATCTAACACGGTTTACTCCATAAAATGAGAAGGCGTTAGCTTGTTCAGCATATCTTCCTCTATATTCGTGAGGGATTCCAGGGCAGCAGTGTAGGGAAAGCGTCTAACGAGGTTCAGCTTGAAAGACTTGGTAAAAAAAATTTCAAACGCTTCATTGGCTGTTTTTTGTGTTGAAAAAAACCAAAGACTATTTTTTTCATAATTCCAGAGAACATCATACACATTCGGTGTAGCCGGTATTCGAAGTGAAAGTTCGCGAATAACGTCTTCCTTGATCTGTTTTTTTTCATTTCGAGATAAAAATTCCTTGCCGCTTTCCTTCAATCGTTTTGTCATTTCCTGGCGATATTTTTTGTTAACCACTTTTGAAGGAATCGCTTTTTTATCCATTCGAAATGAAAAAATAAATTGAGATCCCATCACAAACGTTGAACCGGTGAAATCCGGGGTAAAAGGATCATCAAAAGAAGTCCATCCCGCAGATTGATCCATATCTTCATCGTCTATTTCAACAATTGCATTCTGGGTAAGAAGACGGGTCAGGGTATCCATTAAAGGATCTGCCAGTTGACCCAGCACCTGATAACGCGTTATAGAAACATTCGAAGAAAGAAGGCCCATAGCATCCCATATTGAAGGTAGTTAATTTGAATTAATCATTCTATCCGTTTTATTCAGGGGTTACAAGTTCTATTTATAGAATGGATATAAGCCGGTATCACACCTGTTTTTACGCAAAAATGGTTTTTTGGGCTATGAATGATGTAATCTTTTTTTGGTATGTTTCTTTTCTTTATTTTATAGAAAGGATTAATATAATACCCTGTGCATTGTGTTTAAAACTTTATAACAATCTATTATTTTTAATAAAAAAGTACATTAGTATTGTTCAAAAAAAGGACGCTATCATCGGCTTAATTGAATACCTATTCTGGCGTTGTTCATAACTGTCATTTTTTTAACAGCCGGTCAGCAGATTAAAAAAAAGATGAAATTTATTGCCGATCTTCATGTACACTCGCGTTTTTCCCGGGCAACATCCAAAAATCTTGACCTGGAGCATCTGTATGTATCCGCCCAGTTAAAAGGAATCACGGTTGTTGCCACAGGCGATATTACCCATCCGGAATGGTTTAAAGAAATCAGTGAAAAACTTGAACCGGCTGAACCTGGATTATATCGGCTAAAAAAAAATATTGAAAAAAAATGTGACGAACAGGTTCCGGTATCTTGTCGCAGCAACGTCCGGTTTGTGTTGAATGGCGAAATCAGCAGTATTTATAAAAAAACGGGGAAAACCCGGAAAAATCACAATCTGGTTTTTTTACCGGATCTGACAGTTGCAGAGTCATTTAATCGAAAAATGGCAAAAATCGGAAATATTGTTTCAGATGGCAGGCCGATATTGGGTCTTGATGCCAGAAACCTCCTTGAAATACTTCTTGAAACCAGTGATCAGGCATTTCTGGTTCCCGCCCATATCTGGACCCCCTGGTTTTCGCTTTTGGGATCCAAATCCGGTTTTGACTCACTTGAAGACTGTTTTGATGATCTCAGCAACCAAATTTTTGCGGTTGAAACCGGTCTTTCGTCAAATCCTGTCATGAACTGGAGGGTCTCATTTCTGGACGGACTGACACTGATATCCAATTCAGATGCCCATTCTCCCGACAAACTGGGAAGAGAAGCCAATATCTTTAATACGAACTTGTCATATTCTGCCATAAAAAAAGCCCTTCAGTACAGAGATACCCGGACATTTTTGGGAACCTATGAATTTTATCCCGAAGAAGGCAAGTACTATTTCGACGGTCACCGGAACTGTAGCGTTCGTTTCAGTCCGGAAATGACCTTAAGTCATGGCGGAAATTGTCCGGTTTGCAACAAACCCCTTACCATAGGGGTTTTGAACCGGATCGAAGAAATATGTGATAGAAAAGAGGGTGAAAAGCCTCAAAATACGTCGCCTTTTTATTCAATAATTCCCCTGAAGGAAATCATCTCCGAGATTTTAAAAGTCGGCAGCAATTCCAAAAAAGTGGTGCAGCACTATCAGCATTGCCTTCATGTTCTGGGATCGGAATTGGCCATTTTGGATTCAATTACCTTATCGGATATTGAATCGGCCGGTATTCCGATGCTGAAAGAGGCGGTTAAAAGAATGCGAGAAGGTAATATTCATATTGTTCCGGGTTATGATGGAGAATTTGGAAAAATTAAAATATTTACAGAAAATAAAAAAAAACAGTTCTGATGATAAAACTGAAAAAGAGAGGTGTTATTTGACTTTTTACGAAAATATCAGTATTTATGATCCAGTAAGAATAAGGACCATTTGAACTCATTTGAGAAATGATAAGAAAACTATTTAATAAAAACAGGTTATAATAAATATTAATTATAAGCTGTTTTTGGTTGTGATAGCGTAAAATGACAGAAGAAAAATTAATCAGCACAATTTCTCTTGAAAACGATCTGGTAATCTTTTTTTGTGATGAATCAATAAAAATTGCTGGAGATAGATGGCAAGTCATTTTAACCGCCAGAATTCAAATTTTAACGGACCAGGTTCAGTTTACCCGAATGGATCCGGAAAAAAGATCCGAAATTTTACAGGTAGTCGGCGAACAGATTAATTATGAAAAAAAACTAATTCGAAATTTTGTCGGAGAGAAACAAAAGGAGGAAACCATTACAGCACTGTATGAATCGTTTTTGCAAATTACCAGACCCTATTTTTCTAAACGTCAGTTTGCAGAACGATTTATTCTTAAAACCTACGCCGATTCTCTGGAAAGACGTAACTGGGTGAATAGTTGATGGAACCGTAAAAGGTCCAGACTTGAAAGGCCTTGTAATATTCTAAGGATGCGCTTGACTCCCAAATAGCAGGATTGAACAGAATCTTGTAACGATAAAAGGGGCAGCGAAACATGACGTGGATAATTTTTACAAGGCTGTAACCTGTTAGCAAAAGGAGAAACGATGATGTATCAACAGAAGAATATATGGATTAGGTTATTTTGTACAGTCATTACTATATTCATCTGTATTTCTTATGCCAGTGCCGATATTTATGTTTTTAAAGACAACAGCGGTGTTCGTCATTTTACCAATGTACCAGTGTCTCCGAAATATCGTCTTTATCTGAAAAGCACTCCCAATAAATATTTTGAGTCCAGCCTGGGTGAAAAATTTTCTACAAACCTTGATCCTGATCAATATGATCATTTGATTATGAAGGCTTCACTACTGCACGATGTTGATTTTTCGTTGCTAAAATCCATCATCAAGGTTGAGTCCAATTTCGACTGTTATGCGGTTTCCCAAAAAGGAGCAAAAGGTCTGATGCAGATCATGCCTCAGAATTTTACCTTTCTGAATATCAGCAATCCGTTTGATCCGGAAGAAAATATCATGGGAGGAGCGCTTTATTTCAAACAAATGCTTGAAAAATTCAATAAAATAGAACTGGCGCTTGCCGCCTATAATGCCGGACCCACCACGGTTGATAAATATAACGGTATTCCTCCGATTTCAGAAACCAAAGGATATGTGAAAAAGGTCATGTCTCATTATAAAGACATGTCCGGTAACAAAAAGAAATCTATATAGAATGGATTTGGGATTTTTTGAATACAGAGACTTCAGTTGGTTCCCAAGCCTCAGCTTGGGAACCAACTGAAGCACAGATTATGGCCGATCAAGGTATATGTAAGATCAAATTGGCAAGATGAAAAAAGATGAAAAAAACGCTTTCCATACCTGGCTTCAATCAGATCCGCTGCTGAAGCCTTATCAATCCGTACTCCTCCGTCGGTTTAATCAGCGGATTGAAAAAAAAGATGATATCATAAAGAAGCATCGATCTCTTTATGATTTTGCCGCTATCCACACCTATTTAGGGCTTCACCGTGAAAACAATAATTGGGTATTTCGGGAATGGGCTCCGTTTGCATCTCAAATAGTTTTTATTGGAGATGTAACCGGATGGAAAGAAAAAAAAGAATTTCAGATGACCCGAATCAATCCGGAAGGTGTCTGGATACTTTATATTCCGGAAGATGTTCTGCATCACGGAGATTTATACCGGCTTCGAATTCACTGGAAAGACGAACAAGGAGATCGAATTCCCGCCTATGCCCGCAGGGTCGTTCAAGATCCGGTCTCGCTGATTTTTAATGCTCAGGTCTGGGATCCGGAATCTGCCTATCAATGGAAATCACCAAAAATTGAAAAAAATTCATCCCTTCTGATCTATGAAGCCCATGTGGGAATGGCTCAGGATGCGGAAAAGGTTGGCTCATTCAGGGAATTTTCCGATAATATTATTCCCAGAATTAAAAAAGCCGGTTACAATACCCTTCAGTTGATGGCCATTCAGGAACATCCCTATTACGGATCCTTCGGGTATCAGGTTTCCAGCTTTTTTGCCGTGTCTTCCCGGTTCGGAACCCCGGATGAATTTAAAGAACTGATTGATACGGCGCATAGCTGTGGACTGAAGGTCATCATGGATATGATCCATTCCCATGCGGTAACCAACGAGGTGGAAGGCCTCAGTCGTTTCGACGGCTCCACATACCAGTATTTTCACGACGGCCCCAAAGGTTTTCATCCTGCCTGGAATTCCCGATGCTTTGACTATCAGAAATCAGAGGTTATGGCATTTTTGCTGTCCAACTGCCGGTTCTGGTTGGAAGAATATCAACTGGACGGGTTTCGTTTTGATGGTGTTACCAGCATGATGTATGATCATCATGGTTTGGGCAAGGCCTTTATCGGTTATCCATCCTATTTTGACGAATCGGTGGATGAAGATGCACTGACCTATCTTTCACTGGCCAACACGCTGATTCATGATATCAATCCCGATGCCATCACCATTGCCGAAGATGTCAGCGGAATGCCCGGACTTGCGGTACCGGTTTCAGCCGGTGGAATCGGATTTGACTATCGTTTTGCAATGGGCATACCCGATTACTGGATTCGACTGACAAAGGAATATCCAGATGAAGCCTGGCCGATCGGTCATTTATGGTTTGAACTGACCAATCGCAGGCCGGATGAAAAAACCATCAGCTATGCGGAATCTCACGATCAAGCCCTTGTGGGGGATCAAACGCTGATATTCAGGCTGGTGGGTTCGGACATGTATGACGCAATGTCCAGAAAACACAAGGACAATCTTCGGGTGGACAGGGGAATGGCTATTCACCGGATGATCCGTTTTATCACGATGGTTACTGCAGGTAGCGGGTATCTGAATTTCATGGGAAATGAATTTGGACATCCGGAGTGGATTGATTTTCCTCGTGAAGGAAATAACTGGTCCTACCGATTTGCCAGACGTCAGTGGCATTTAGTGGATAATCCGGACTTGCAATACCATTTTCTGGCCCGTTTTGATCAGGAAATGATCGGTCTGGTCAAGGCTTTCCATCTTCTTGAAAGGCCCCATGTAATACTTCGTTATGAGCATAATGATGACAAGATCATGGTTATTGAGCGCGCCGGCCTGATTTTTGTATTTAATTTTCATCCCTTGCGCTCTTTCAAAAATTATCAAATCCACTTTACGCCTGGAAAATATCAAATGATATTTCACAGCGATTTACTCGAATTTGGAGGACATGACCGGCTAAAACCCGGCCAGATTCATTTTACACAAATGCAATCCGCGAATGATGGGATCTTTCATTTCATCAGTCTCTATCTACCTTCCAGAACCGCCATGGTACTTCAATCGGTTGACACACCCTGAACATTCATTCCTTTTTTTCGAGAACAACATACCGGACTGAAAAAAACTTTGTGAAAAATTATTAAAAACAATGGAGATAAAATGAAAATAGGCATTATTGGCTGTCCGGGATCAGGGAAAACCACTGTTTTTGAAGCCCTGACCCGAAGCCTTTCGAATGCGGCCGGAAAAGTAGAAACCCGAATCGGCACCCTTCAGGTTCCGGATTCCCGTGTGGATGTATTAAGCCAGATGTATCATCCGCGCAAAACCATTTATGCCCAGATAGAATATCTTCTGCCTGGAAAATCGCTTGCCAAAAAAGAGGCCGGAAAAGAACAGACTGCATGGTCACAGGTTCGAGACTGTGATGCGATTATTCTTGTTGTCCGAAACGTCACGGGTATGGGGGGCGAGGCTCCGCAGCAGGTGTTCGATTTTCAAACGATCAACCAGGAATTGATTCTTTCAGATCTGGTTGTGGTGGAAAAACGCCTGGAACGCCTGGAAACCGATAAAAAGCGCGGCAAGAAAATCGATATGGAAGAATTTTCCCTGATCACGCAATGTTTAAAACACCTGGAAAATGAAATTCCGCTACGAAAACTGCCGGAACTTGCCGCAGCTCCGGCACTAAGGGGTTTTGCATTCATGTCGGCCAAACCCATGATGGTTTTGTTCAACAATGCCGATGATGACGATGTAATGCCGGATATTCCCGCGGTAATTTCGGCGGAACACTGCATGGTCATTAAGGCAAAGCTCGAGCAGGAACTGATTCGAATGACCGAAGAGGAAGCCAGGGAATTTCTGACTGAATTCAATATTACCGCATCGGCAACGGATCGCGTGATTCAGATGTCCTACAGTTTGTTGGGACTGATGTCTTTTTTTACGGTCGGTGAAGATGAGGTCAGAGCCTGGACCATACATAGGGGAACATCGGCTCTGGATGCAGCAGAAGTCATTCATTCCGATATAAAAAAAGGGTTTATTCGTGCGGAAATCATCTCTTATAAGGATTTGATGGATGCGGGAAACCAGGCAGAAGCTCGGAAACGAGGAACGTTTCGACTGGAAGGGAAAACCTATGAAGTTCAGGATGGGGACATCATCAACTTCCGGTTTAATGTCTGAAAAATCCGCGGAATCAGACAGAAGTCATCCCCAGAACTGAAATTTGACTGCCATCGCGGTTCTATCAGGATGAAGTTCAAAAATATAAACCCAATATAAACCCTGTGATAATAAACTGTTAATATCTGATTTGTTGAAGCCCCAAGGAAGAGTTCATTTTTTTGAACATCGCGGACATTTGTATTGCATTATAAATCAGAAAGTTAAAAAAACCGAAAAAAAGCGGGTTTATGGATTTGAACTTTTTTGGATGACGGAGTGGGGTTGGCAGCAAAAGTTTCGATAAAGGCGGTTTTTATATCCGATATAACAATTTGAAATTAAAATACAAAATAAAATAAATAACAAAAAGACAAAAAAATATCGGCGCTTGGCAAAGTGTTTGCATTAACTCAAGTCAAACCTAATAATTTCTTCATCTTTTTCCTCCTTTAAAATGGCTGATCGGGGCGTTCCCGGCCAGCCATTTTTTTGTCTTTATCAATGAGCGTTTTAGAACAGTGACTTTAATCCTCCTGAAGCGCTTTCAGGTCGGCATAAAAATCCAGTGCCTGAGGATTGCTGAGCGCATCCTTATTTTTAACCGGCTGATTCTGAATGACTTTTTTGACAGCCAGCTCGACTTTTTTCATGTTCAGGGTGTAGGGAATGGCCGGTACTTCAATGATCTTGGCTGGGACATGTCTGGGCGATGCATTGGCCCGAATCACCTGACGGATTTTTTGTTTAAGCGTCTCTGTCAGGCTATGACCAGCCATCATTTTAACAAACAGGATAACGCGGACATCGTTTTTCCAATCCTGACCGATGACCAGACTGTCCTCGATTTCCTCCAGCTGTTCCACCTGGCGATAGATTTCAGCGGTTCCGATGCGAACCCCGCCCGGGTTTAACGTGGCATCCGATCTGCCGTAAATTGTTACGCCGCCCCTTTCGTTGATTTCAATAAAATCTCCATGACGCCAGACATTGGGATAGACATCGAAATATGCGGAATGGTATTTTTTTCCGTCAGGATCTTCCCAGAAATAAATCGGCATGGATGGAAAAGGCGCGGTGCATACCAGCTCGCCCTGCTGCCCGATAACGGGTTTTCCGTCACTGTCAAAGGCTTCTACTTTCATGGCAAGCCCCCGGCATTGGAGTTCTCCTGCATATACCGGGCCCATTGGATTTCCCAGGGCAAAACAGCCGTTCAGGTCAGAGCCGCCTGAAATGGAGGCAAGCTGCAGGTCCCTTTTGACCGCATCATAGATAAAATCAAAGCCTTCAATGGCGAGCGGAGAACCGGTGGAAAGAACCGCTCGAAGCGGTGTTAGATCATACATTTCTTTGGGAATAACGCCGGTGTTCTGAAGGGCTGAAATATATCCCGCACTGGTTCCAAACACAGTGATTTTTTCGTCCTGAGCCATTTCCCACAGCGCTCCGGAGTGAGGATGAAACGGATTTCCGTCATAAAGGACCAGGGTTGCACCGCTGGCAAGGCCGCTGACCAGCCAGTTCCACATCATCCAGCCGCAGGTCGTAAAATAAAACAGCACATCCTTTCGTTTCAAATCCACATGAAGGACATGCTCTTTTAGGTGATGCAGCAGAATGCCGCCGGCGCTCTGCACCATGCATTTGGGAAGGCCGGTTGTGCCGGATGAATACATGATATAAAGGGGATGGTCGAACGGCAGCTGGGTAAAGGTGATTTCCGGTACAGGCCCGGAATATCGAAAATCCCGGTAATGCACCGCATTGGGAATATTTCCAATATCCGGTTCGGTTTCGGTATAGGGGACCACAACCACTTTTTCGATGGAGGGCAGCTCCTTAAGGATGCCGGAGATGCGTTCCAGACAATCCATTGCCTTTCCTTTGAACCAGTAACCGTTTGCCGTAAAGAGGATTTTGGGCTTGATCTGTCCAAAGCGGTCCAGAACCCCCTTGATGCCAAAATCCGGCGAACAGGACGACCAGACGGCGCCCAGGCTGCTTGCCGCCAGCATGGCAACAATAGCCTGGGGCATATTGGGAATAAAGCCCACCACGCGTTCTCCTGCTTTGACTCCTGCGGCTTTCAGGGCTGCGGCGACCCTGGCCACTTCTTCATAAAGCTGGGCATAACTGGTCCGGGTAGAAGGCAGGCCTTCTCCTTTAAATATCAGGGCTGTTCGATCATCGCGATATCGAAGCAGATTCTCGGCAAAATTCAGGCTTGTACCCGCAAACCATTTGGCTCCGGGCATTCGTGTTGGATCGTCCACCACCTCGGTGTAGGGTGCTGAGGCTTTGATTTGCACAAACTCCCAGAGTAATGCCCAGAAATCCGGAATGTGATCAATAGACCACTGATAGAGTTCCGAGTATTGCGTAAATTGCTGCCCATACCGCTTATTGACGGTATTCATAAACCTGAACATGTTCGTTTGCTGAACAATTTCTTCTGAGGGTTTCCATAACATTTTACCCATGACCATCTTCCTTTCTGGCTGTTGATGTCTAAATCATTTGAATTTCTTTGTAAATTGATTTATGAGGTGAAAACTGTATTTAAATCATTCCATAATGGATAATTCACAAACTTTCAAATCAAAAATATTCGCTTTCTGTCCATGACACCGAAACAGCCCGAAATAATGATGAAAGATCCCATTGATATCCTGATTGTTGAAGACAGCAAGACTCAGACGACCAGCCTGAGAAACATGATTGAAAAAAACGGGTATCGCGCCACGGTTGCGCGAGATGGCCGAGAAGCTGTCCGCCTACTGGAAACCCCATTTACGCCACAGGTTGTCATCAGCGACATCGTCATGCCGAATATGAACGGATATGAGCTGTGCAGCCACATCAAATGTCAGGATCATCTGAGGGACATTCCAATTATTTTACTGACTTCCCTTTCCGACTCTGAAGATGTGATTCTGGCGCTGGAATGCGGGGCGGACAATTTTGTTACAAAACCCTTCAGTGAAGATCTTTTGATTAATCGCATTCATACGGTACTACTTAATAAAAAGCTAAGAGACGGGCGGGATGCTCAAAAGGGCAGCGACATCCACATCGCCGGAAAGAAACATGTTATTACCGCTCAGCGCCAGCAAATCATTGATCTTCTGTTTTCAACCTACGAAAACGTAGCATATAAGAATCGCGAGCTGGAGCTTGTGAACACGCAGCTTATCATGCTTCAGAGAAAACTGGAAAATGATATTGTCGAGCGCAGACAGGCAGAGGAATGGCTGTTTGAGTCTGAACAGCGACTGAAGCTGGTGTTGAATTCGGTTCAGACCGGCGTAGTGATCATAGATGCCCAGACGTATGTCATTTCAGATATCAATCAGTATGCGGCAGACATGATTGGTCTTCCCAGGGAACACATCATTGGAAACACCTGCCAGCAGTTCATCTGTCCTGGGCTGACGGGTAAGTGTCCGTTTGCCGAAACCGAATGTAAAACAGACAGTTCAGAGCAGATTCTTATACGGGCCGGTGGTGATTTTATCCCAATTCTAAAAAAAGTGACTCCCATTCAGATCAATCGGAGAGAATATCTTCTGGAAAGTTTTTCGGATATCACGGAACAGGTTCGCGCAAAAGAGGAGATTCTGAAGGCCAAGGTTGCGGCAGAAACAGCCAACATGGCCAAAAGCGAATTTCTGGCCAATACCAGCCATGAGATTCGAACCCCCATGAATGGCATTATCGGAATGGCGGGGATACTTCTGGATACCGATCTGTCGGTGGAGCAGCGGGATTACGCCGAAACCATTCGCAGCAGCGCGGATTCCTTGATGACCATCATCAATGATGTTCTGGATTTCTCCAAGATCGAAGCCGGAAAAATGGATCTGGAAATCCTGGATTTTGATATTCGGATTCTGGTGGATGAGGTGTCTGACCTGCTGGCCACCAGGGCTTATGAAAAAGGATTGGAACTGGCATGCCTGGTGAATCATGATGTGCCGTCCCTGTTAAAAGGGGATCCGGGAAGACTTCGCCAGGTGCTGATGAACCTTGCCGGCAATGCCATTAAATTCACTGAAAAAGGACAGGTGCTTATCCAGGCCGCTCTTGACAGGGAAAAAGGCAGGTCGGTCACTGTCCGCTTTATGATTTCGGATACCGGGATCGGCATTCCCGAGGATAAACAGCACCTGCTGTTTCAGTCTTTTTCGCAGGTGGATGCCTCAACCACCCGCCGCTATGGCGGCACCGGCTTAGGGTTGGTCATTTCCAAACGGATAGCGGAAATGATGAACGGTCAAATCGGTGTTGACAGCCGAAAAGGGACGGGGTCCACTTTCTGGTTCACCGCTGTTCTGGAAAAACAGACCAGGGGGGCGAAAAGTGAACCGGTCCTTCCGGTAGATATTCTGGGACAACGGATTCTGATTGTGGATGATAACCGGATAAACCGACATATCCTGAGAGATCAGCTTAAAAACAGGGGGTGTTTTGTCGATGAGGCCGAGAATGGCGAAGATGCGCTGTCGCAACTGCTTCTGGCTGCCGATGGAAAAACGCCTTTCCGCCTGGCGATTATCGACATGATGATGACGGGAATGGATGGAAAAACGCTGGGAAGAAAAATCAAGGCCGATCCACGGATCACCGGAACAGCCCTGGTGATGCTGACCTCCGCCGGTAGGCGAGGGGATGCTGAGCAGCTTCAGGACATCGGATTTTCAGCCTATCTAACCAAACCGATTAAACAACTGCAACTGCATGACTGCCTGTCGACGGTTTTGGGAACGCCGCTGACAATCGTCAAAAAGTCCGCCAAGCCCATCGTGACCCGATATTCCCTATCAGAGGAGAAAAAACGCAGTATTCGCATTCTTTTGGCTGAAGACAATCCGGTAAATCAGAAAGTTGCTCAAAAAATGCTGGAAAAATTCGGCTATTGCTCGAATACGGTCTCGAATGGGTTTGAAGCCGTGAAGGCGCTAAGCATGATTGCCTATGATCTGGTTCTGATGGATGTGGTGATGCCGGAAATGGATGGGTTTGATGCTACGGCCGAGATCCGTAATCCCGCATCAAAAGTCATGGATCACCGGGTTCCCGTGATTGCCATGACCGCTCATGCCATGAAAGGAGATCGGGAAAAATGCCTGGAAGCCGGCATGGATGACTACATATCCAAGCCGGTCAAGCCGCAGGAACTACTGGAAGTGGTTGAAAAATGGGTCCGGAAGGTCAGAAAGGGGCCATTAACCCCTTCAGTCGTTGGTCATCTGTTTCAGGATCAGACAGGCATTGGTTCCCCCAAACCCGAATGAATTGGACAAGGCGTAAGTCACATTCTGTTTTCGAGCTTGATTGGGAACATAGTCCAGATCGCATTCCGGTGAAGGGTTGTCCAGATTCATGGTAGGTGGAATCATTCCCTGTTGAATGGCCAGGGCAGTAAATACAGCCTCGATGCCGCCGCCCCCTCCCAGAAGATGACCGGTCATGGATTTGGTGGCGCTGATTGCCAGCCGGTAGGCATGATCCTTGAACACCGACTTGATGGCCATCGTTTCATACTGGTCATTCATCTGTGTAGAGGTTCCGTGAGCATTGATGTAATCGATTTCTGTTTCGGAAATGCCAGCATCCTTGATTGCAGCCTGCATGCAGCGGGCCGCACCTTCGCCGCCGGGTGCGGGCGCTGTCATATGATACGCGTCGCCACTCATGCCATATCCCACAACTTCCGCATAGATTTTGGCGCCTCTTTCCAGGGCCAAATCGAGGGCTTCCAGTATCAGAATGCCGCTGCCTTCACCAACGACAAAGCCATCTCTGTCACGATCAAAAGGTCTTGAGGCTTTTTCCGGATCATCATTTCGTGTGGAAAGGGCCTTCATGGCGCTGAAGCCGGCAATGCAGGTGGGGGTAATGACCGATTCCGTTCCGCCTGTGATCATGGCATCCGCGGAGCCTCTCTGGATGATTTTAAAGGCATCACCAACGGCATGGGTTCCTGCGGCGCAGGCTGTGGCAACCGAGGCGTTCGGCCCTTTGGCGCCAAAGTATATGGCAATCATTCCTGGGGCCATGTTGCCGATCATCATGGGAATAAAAAACGGGCTTATCCGTCCAGGGCCTTTCTGATCAATAATTCGAGTGGTCAACTCGAGAAGCGAAAGTCCCCCAAGACCGCAGCCCGTAAGCACGCCCACACGGTCTGCATTCGAACTGTTAATTACCAGTCCCGAGTCTTCTGTTGCCATGCGGGTTGCAGCCAGGGAATAGGCAATGAATCGCTCGATTCGCCTGGCTTCTTTTTTTGGCAGAAAATCCTCGGGATGAAAGTTTTTGACTTCACCGGCAATTCGGGTTTCAAAACAGGAGGTGTCAAAACGGGTAATTTCTCCAATTCCTGATTTACCGGCACATAACGCCGACCAGGTTTCATCCCGACCAATTCCTAACGGTGTCACCAGACCCACACCTGTTATCACAACCCTTCTGTTCAATGAAACCTCCTTTTCTTTCACGAAACCTGCTGCCGGACTTGGTATTATCCTGATTCCTCCAGGAAATCAGTGTGAATCGATGAAGCTGATGGCATCTTTGACCCGAACAATTTTTTCCGCGGCTTCATCTGAAATTTCAATATCAAATTCTTCTTCCATGGACATGATGAGTTCCACCAAGTCTAAAGAGTCTGCACCCAGGTCATCTACAAAAGAGGCTTCTGGCACAACTTCATTCAGATCAACTCCCAGTTTTTCGGCAATGATTTTTTTGACTTTATCTTCAATGGACATACTTCCTCCTTAACAATCGTAAAAAGTGCGCGGCAAGTAAAAAACGGCTGTTTTTATGCTTGCAGATATGATGGGTTAATTGTAAATTGCCTTCTGTCTTACATATACATTCCGCCGCTGATATGGATCACCTGGCCGGTGATGTAGGAAGCGGCTTCCGAGGCCAAAAAAACGACCACGGCCGTCACATCCTGCGGCTTGCCAAACCGGCCCAGAGGAATCTGCTGCAACATGACCGCTTTGTTTTTTTCGGAAAGCGCATCGGTCATATCCGTTTCGATATATCCGGGTGCAACCGCATTCACGGTGATATTGCGAGATGCCAGCTCTTTGGCAACGGCTTTGGTAAATCCGATCATTCCGGCTTTTGAAGCGGAATAATTGGCCTGACCGGAATTTCCCGTAACCCCAACCACGGAGGAGATGTTGATAATTCGGCCGGAATGCTGTTTGATCATGGTTTTTGCAGCAATTTTGGCGCAGAGAAAAGCCCCTTTCAGGTTGACATCCATCACGGTATCCCAGTCGATGGCCTTCATTCTTACCAAAAGTCCGTCACGGGTCATACCGGCGTTGTTGACCAGCACATCAATTCGACCGGTTTCAGAAAGAATTCGCTGAAAAAAATCCGCAACCGCAGTCTCTGAAGCAATGTCGGCGCAAATGCCGACAGCCAGTCCACCGGCCGCTCTTACCCTCTCTTCGGTTTCGGCTGCGGCCTGGCGGTTGGAAGCATAGTTGAAATACACTGTTGCATCAGGCCCTGCCAGGGCGATGCAGATCGCTCTGCCGATTCCTCTTGAACCTCCGGTGACCACGATGGTTTGTTTTTCAGAACTGACTGTCACGGCTGTCTCCGTTTCTTCGTACTTATTATCTCAGGTTGTTGCGTGCGGTTGAGAGCGGTCTGTTCATTTTTCATGATGAAAAACCAGTTCGCAAATCCTGTCCATATCCTGAAACGTATTGGCACAGGCAAAGGGGAGCTGCTGGCAGGAAATGGATTCCAGAAATTCTGAAATGGTTCCTGAAGAGAACAGGCCATTTCCTAAAAGGATTTTAAGCATATTCTGGTAAACCAGTTGTGCAACCTCGGCGGCAAAAATTCGAGAGGAAGCCTGAATTTTTTGAGTCTGGGGGTCGCTGCTGCTGTCAAAGGAAACGGCCTTTCGGGCAAGGCTTGCGCCGATCTCAACATGGGTCATCATATCTGCAAGACAGAACATGACGTGCTGGCTTCGGGTCAGGTGGTTTTCATGGGCAAGAAGAATCGTTCGGTTCAGCGCTTCGGCCGCAAGTCCGTAAAACAGGCAACCGGCCTGATCGTTTTTCTGATGCAGCTCCCGCATTTCTTCCGCGATGGATCGATAAAACGCGCCTTTGGTCTTCCAGGTTTTTTTCCAGCGGAACATGCTGATGATATTCTGCAGAATTTCGCTGGTTCCTTCATAAATACAGGTGATTTTTACATCCCGTTTGATTTTTTCAACCCCGAACTCCGTGATGTATCCATAGCCGCCAAGCGCCTGCATGGCGTCATCTGCCGCGCGGTTTGCGGTTTCCGAGGCAAACAACTTGGCTATGGCACCCTCGACCTGAAGATCCATTTCTCCGGCGTCGATCCGCAGGGCAACTTCATCCAGGTAGCTGGAAGCTGCTTCAAACCGAACAATATGGGGAACAATGAGTTTGTGGGTGTACCCCTGTTTTTCGGACAGCGGGGAGCCAAACTGGATCCGGTCTTTGGCATAGGGAACGGCTATGGAAAGCGCCGCCTCTCCCGCGCCAAGCGCCATGGCGGCCACCATCAGCCGGGTGTATCCAAAAACCGAATTGGCCTGTTTCAATCCCTGACCCGGCACCCCGCCCACAAGATTTTCAACCGGTACAAAGACATCGGTAAAGGTAAGAGGTGAGGTGTTGGATGCCCGAATACCGTGTTTTTCTTCTCCCTTGCCCTGTACAAAACCGGGTGTTCCTTTTTCAACGACAAAAAAAGAAGGTCCTTCGGGGGTCACGGCCAGAAGCGTGATAAAATCCGCATATCCGCCGGTGGAGATAAACTGCTTGGAACCGTTGATCCGGTATCCGGTAACCACTCCGGAATTATCGTAAATCGGGTCGGCCTTGGTTTTCAGTGCGGCCAGGTTGCTTCCCGCACCGGGCTCTGTTACGGCATAAGCCACCAGGGAACGACCTTCAGCGATGGCACCCAGCCATTTTTCTTTTTGCGCGTCGGTGCCGCCAACGAGTAGCGGGTCCGCGCCCAGTTGAATGGCAAAAAAAGCCGTGGCCACGCCCAGGCAGACACCGGCCATTTCGCGGGTCAGGGCGCAGCAGTCTCTTGCACCGCCGCTCATCCCCCCATAGGTTTCGGGAATAAAGAGCAGTTGAAGACCGATATCCGGGCCCAGAAGGGTGCGGATGAGCTCTTCCGGGAAGATCTCTTTGCGATCAAACTCAAGAACATTTTCACGGGTCAATAGCCGCGCTTTTATCTTGGCAACGACATCAAGAACCATTTGTCTGGACTCGGCATCCAGGCCATGGAGCAGTGCGCTGGATTCATGCATTGAAGAAGACATTCGTTATCAATCCTCTTTGCCTTCGATAACCTGCTTACCTTTATATTGACCACAGCTCGGGCAGACATGATGGGGAAGTTTAGCTTCGCCGCATTCCGGGCAGGTTGACAGGCTCGGCGCCTCAAGACTCTGGTGTGATCGCCGCATATCGCGCTTTGACTTGGATGTTTTATGTTTTGGAACGGCCATGAGTAATCTCCTAAATATCTGTTTATAATTAAAATATATTTTACATCTCTACGCTTGAAAAATGAAGGCATTAGTAATTGAAAGCCGTCGGTTTGTCAAGCTTTTTATACGAAAATGGTTTTTTTTGCTGATTAAAAGCCGTTGCACATGAATTTTTTCAAACCCGTCATGTTTGTCCGTGGCCGAAAGACGATTTGATCACTTGTGGATGTTGTTTGTCAGCGGTTTTTGTGCTATGTTTACCAAAATAGGCGGCAACAGCCTCTTTAATGTCATTGACTTTTGGAATCTACAATCATTTTTTTTACGGGGACGCTCAATGCTGCTGAATAAGACACATCCCCTTTTTTAAAAAAAGGGGATGTGTCTTATTCAGCTATTTGATATTACATGATAAATAATTATTTTTTTAAAGGAGATTTATTATAAAAATTTTTAGTAAATGACATAGAGTCAATATTCGACAATTACTAATAATTGATATTTTAAGCAATATGATTAGTTGATAATAATTTATTTTTATTATATAAAAACATCTTATTGCTTTACTTAATTTTACAATGTAGGTGAATCATAATGCGCATGGTTATTACTCGTTTTCCTCCAAGCCCCACGGGATATCTTCATGTGGGCGGGGCACGAACCGCTTTATTTAACTGGTTTTACGCCCGGCACACCAAGGGTCGTTTCGTCCTTCGCATCGAAGATACCGACTCGGTCCGTTCTACTCAGGCATCGGCGGATTCCATCTTCGAGGCACTGGAATGGCTGGGGATAGACTGGGATGAAGGGCCGTATTTTCAGTCCCGGCGGTTCCACATCTATGCCGAATATGTTCAGAAACTTCTGGATACCGGCCACGCTTATTACTGTACCTGCTCTTCTGAAAAACTCGATGCCATGCGTCAGCAGGCCATGGCAACCGGCGGAAAACCCAAATATGACGGGACCTGCCGGGAGAAGCAACTCTGTAAAAGCGATGATGCGGTGGTCAGGTTTCGCGCCCCGCTGACCGGAACCACCGTCATTCACGATGTGGTCAAGGGCAACATCGTCTTTCAGAATACCGAACAGGATGATTTTATTATTCAGCGCAGTGACGGCACCCCGACTTACAATTTCGTTGTAGTTGTGGATGATATCACAATGGGCATCAACACGGTGATTCGCGGGGATGACCATGTCAACAATACCCCCCGCCAGATTATGCTCTATCAGGCCCTGGGAGCCGAACTTCCAGTGTTTGGACACTTACCGATGGTTTTAGGCAAGGACAAGACCCGTCTCAGCAAACGTCACGGTGCCATGTCCGTAACCGCCTACCGGGACATGGGATTTTTGCCCGAAGCCATGATCAATTACCTGATTCGTCTGGGATGGTCATGTGGGGATCAGGAGTTTTTTACACGAGAGGAACTGATCGAAAAATTCTCCCTGGAACATATCGGAAAATCTGCTGGCGTCTTTGATATGGACAAGCTCCTTTCGCTGAACGCTGATCATATCAAGGCAACTCCGCCCCGTGCACTGACTTCTCATCTTCTGCCGTTTTTGAAAGCAAGGGGGTATGCCGCGGAAGAAGGACATTATCTGGATCAGGTGATTCTGACACTGAATGCCCGCAGTAAGACCCTTGATGAAATGGCCGAAGCCGCCCGCTTTTATTATGAGGACACGGTTTCTTATGACCTTGCGGCCGCTGATAAATTCATGAAATCCGAAGTCCTGGAGCCCTTAACCCTGTTGGTTCAGAGAATGGAAAGCTTATCGGAATTCTCTGTTGCCGGTCTTGAATCCGTTTTTCTGTCGGTCATGGAGGAAACAGGGTTGAAGCTGGGGAAGATCGCCCAGCCGGTCCGAGTTGCCCTGACGGGCAAAACCGCCAGTCCTGGGATTTTTGAAATCATGGAAATTCTGGGAAAAAATCAGGTGATTGCCAGGCTGAAGCAGTCCATCAGATATATTGTTGACCAATCATGATGGTTTCATGAATTATTTCATTCTATACCTTAACCTTCAAAAGATATAAGAGGAATTATGTTCAGAGTAAAAGACATCATGACGGCAGACGTTATTTCGGTATCTCCTGAAACAGAGATCGTCCAGGCAGCTCGAATCATGATTGAAAAGCGAATTAACGGTCTTCCGGTTGTGGATGGCAAGGGAAGGGTTGTTGGCATTCTCTGCCAGAGCGATCTTGTGGCTCAGCAGAAAAGCGTTCCGATTCCTTCGCTATTTTCTCTTCTGGATGGGTTTATGCCGCTGACTTCATTAAAGCGGATTGAAAAAGAAGTTGAAAAGATTGCCGCCTTAACTGTTGCTCAGGCCATGACGCACAAGCCGGCAACCGTTTCTCCGGAAACCGGGATTGAAGAGGTGGCCTCACTGATGGTGGACAAGGGTTTTCATACCCTCCCAGTGGTTCAGGACGGAAAGCTGGTGGGTGTTGTTGGAAAAGAAGATGTGTTAAAGACACTGCTCCCCTCCTGAGGGTGATGGCAATCCAGACTATGGCGGTGTAGCATAAAAAGTTGCTATAACCGGTTGAGAACCTGTTGAATGGCGTGAACCGACAAATCTATCTCGGATTCGGAAATGATAAACGGCGGCCCCAGCATGATGGCGTCTCCATCTCCGTTTGAAAATCCCGTGCATTTGTAAATGAGAATCCCCATGTCCATCAGTTGCTCTGCCAGCTGTTCGGTGATTTTATCCTTGCGGGGAAAGGGCTCAAGGGATTTTTTATTGCGCACCACTTCGATGGCCTGCATCAAACCGAGCCCTCGGATCTGACCGACATGGGGATGATCAAAAAGCGGCATCAGGCGATGTTCCAGATAATGACCCCGACGCTCTGCCTGTTCCACCAGATTTTCACTTTCCAGAATATTGACGACCGAAAGGGCTGCGGCAGCCGCCACGGCATGGTGGGAAAACGTATGACCATGAATGAAATTACCGGAATTTTTCCTGAGAACATCAATATGCATTTTTTTACATCCCACGGCTGAAAGGGCGGCATACCCGCCGTTCAGTCCTTTTCCCAGGGTGATTATATCCGGGGTGATGCCGTAATGATCCAAGCCGAACCATTTACCGGTCCGGCCCATGCCGCACATGACTTCATCCAGAATCAGCAGAATGTCGTGATGGTTGCAGATATCCCGGATAATGGAATAGTATTCCGGTGGTGGAACCACCGCTCCGATGGTTGAGCCCAAAACGGTTTCGGCCAGAAAAGCGGAAATGGTTTTTCGGCCTTCATTCCAGATAGCCTCTTCCAGTGCATGGGCACAGCGAATACCGCAGCTTGGATAGGACAGCCCGAAGTGACAACGCAGGCAGTATGGCGGGGGGATGTGAATGGAAGGAGCCAGAAGCGGCAGGAATGGCTCCCGCATGGATGTTTTTCCGGTTGCGGATAATGCGCCAAGCGTTGCCCCGTGATAGGCGTTCCAGCGGGAAATGATCCGGTACCGATCCGTTTCTCCATTGGCAATATGGATCTGGCGGGCCAGTTTGATGGCGGTTTCAATGGCCTCACAGCCGCTGGAGCAGAAATAAAACCGGTTTATCCCTTCCGGTGAATGGGCGACCAGACGGCTGGCCAGGGTTTCTATCGGGTCAGAGGTGAACATGGTGCCGTGAACATAAGCAAGTTGTTTTGCCTGCGCGGCCATGGCATCGGCAATCTCGGCCCTGCCATGACCCACGTTCACGCATATCGGCCCGCCGCAGGCATCCAGGTATTTTTTTCCGGTTTCATCATAAATCCATACCCCTTCAGCCCTCACGGCTCTTGGCATTGGACGGTCAATTCTGCGGTGAAAAACACAGCTTTCTTTCACGAAAAACTCCTGTCAATGGTAAAGATCTGTAAGGCACCTCTAATATCAGCCATAAAATCCATGCAAAACCGTAACAACATTATGTACCTTCGTCAACCATTTCTCCTGACTGCAAGCAGGCAAATCGTTAATTGCAGACAACGGAAACCCGGGTGTATTCCTTCTCGTTGACTTTTCCCGGCGGATTCGCCTATAGGTGTTATCGAAAATATTCATAAACCTGCGAAGTCGCTTCGCTCAATCCGGCGCAACCGGGGTCAAAATGAAAGCCGATGAAGAACGTCAAATCTCGTTGTTTAACGATCAGTTGAAACAGGATATCCGGATGCGTCTGGTGAAAACACGCCATGAGGGAAGCCGGTTGCTTGAAAATTTTTGTATGCTCTTGCAGAAGGCGGCCCCAAAAATCCATGTTGTTCACGAAAAAGACGAATCCGATGCCCCTTCAGAGCTGAGAATTCATTCCCGGATCCGCTACCGGGCCGTGCCCCTTGGGCGTGAACTGGTTCCTTTTTTGGAAGCGCTGTCATGGATTTTTAATGGACAGCCCCTGCCGTCTTCGGTATTTTCATCGCTTCTGGACAATCTGACATTGCCGGCGGAATTGAAGCTCTATATCGCTGAGCAATGCCCGTTTTGTCCCGGCGCTGTTCAGAGCCTTCTTCCCCTTGCCATTTCAAGCGACTGGATTCAGGTGACGGTGATCGATGCCGGAATGTGCATGGAAGAAGCCCGTGGCGATCGAATTCAGTCAGTTCCCACGTTGGTTCTGGATGAGCAATTCCGCTGGACGGGTTCCTTCGAAATTCAGGAAGTCCTGTCGGCAATCATCCATCGAGACCCTTCAAGGCTCGAAGCCGGCACCTTGATGAACATGATAGCGGATGGCAACGCGGGCCTGATGGCGAAAATGATGCTGGAAAAGAATATGATTTTCCCTGCCTTGGTGGATCTTTTGGTTTACCCCAAATGGCCCGTTCGGCTCGGGGCCATGGTGGCTTTGGAAACGATAGCAGGAGAAAATCCGGCGCTGGCGAAAAAAACAATCGTGCCGTTATGGGATCGATTCGATGAGGTTGATGACAAGGTTAGAGGGGATATTCTTTATCTGGTGGGAGAAATCGATAATGGCGGCTCTATCGAACGAATTCAGGAAGTCTTGAATAAAAGACTGAATTATGATGCGGAAATCATTGAAGCCGCCGAAGAAGCTCTTGAAAAGCAGAAAAATTATGGGAAAAAACGCGAATAAATTAGGCCTGAAAAGGTTTTCCATGGGTATTCGGCATTTTTTATATTGACGATGTTCTTCCTTTTATGTAAGTTAGAAAAATAATTGAGGGATCGTCTAGCGGCAGGACGACGGGTTCTGGCCCCGTTAACCAAGGTTCGAATCCTTGTCCCTCAGCCAAATAAAAACAAAGGGTTACGAAATAGCTTCGTAGCCCTTTTTGCTTATAAAGGGAAGCGTAAAATATAAGTTTTTTTTCTTCCCAGAAATGCTTACAGTATTATTCTAAGGGGACGCCGGTTATCACGCCGGGCGGGACCTCTGCCGAAGGATTTTGCACGTATTCCGGATTCATTGCTTCCTTTAGAAGCGTTTGAAAAGTGAAAAAATTGACATCCAAATCCGTGGCTGATTTACTGCCGCCCGGAATCAGAAGCTGCATTGTCGCAGGTGGATTCTTGAGCGTCAGCGGCGTCAGATTACGCAGTTGGTCGAAGGTTTGTGCGGTGTAGAACGCGCGAACAAAATACTCTTGCGAACTTTTCGATTGTCGCAGTTCAAAAACGAGTGCTCCACCCGGAGCGCAATGATCCGGTTGATATCCGGGCAGCAGCCAGTGCAGCTTAAGAAGTCCCGCCAATCCGGCCACGTAGCCGTCGGAGCTGATAATTACAACCGACCGTGATTTCGCGTCTCCAAATGCCCCCGGAATGTTTTCGCCGATTACAGCCTGCTCCATGGTGCGAAGTACGTGCGAGGCGGCGTTTGAGCTTTGTACTTGGTTGAGGTAAGGCGGAAGCATTTGAATGTTGAACATAAGGCTTGTAATCCGGGTCTGTTGCGAAAGAGCATCCAATGAAAGTCGGCCCCAGGCTACATCATCGAGCGAGAAGTTATCTGCATATTGCATGACAAACGGGTCGGTTGCTGAAGATATTGAATTCAGTCCGCCCACATTAATCACGCCTCCAGTATACATTACAGAACTGGCGGTAAGCGTAATCGGGTGAGAGGTTTGAGAGGTTGGATCAGTCGAGCCATGGGGGGCGCCGGGTATTGGCTGTGTTCCTGGCGGATAGAGCACACTTCGGATTAGGGAAAGCTCGCCGCTGTAAGCGGACGCTATTGCTGTTCCACTATTGAAAATGCCTTGAACTTCGGTCACGGCGCGGACAGGGTCAACTGTCACCACTTTTGCATAAATGGGATCGAAAACCGGGTCGGGCTCGGCAGGCGTGCTGCCATCGGCAATCTTATAGGAGTGAACCGGTATTGTTGCACCCGGGATCAACCCGGCCCCGAATTTGGCAGCGGTAATATTGGAGCGCTGAATGGAATTGGCGCGGAAATACGAGAGAGATAGATCTGTTTGAGCGTCGCCCGTGAGAAGCCCTTCATGGAGCAGATAGTCATGGAAATAGGCGCCAAGCAGGCCTGCTGCCTGCTGTCCGCGGGGGGTCAGGTAGCCCGTCGGGACCCCGACGAAGTCAGGGTAAGGGTCAACTGCAAACTGGGCCAGGCTGGATGGGTCACCTGTGGATGAGCGTATGCTGTGGCGGCCAAAGATGATGACCTGTTTAAGAATTGTGCCATCATCCGCAATCGATACAATGTTGGAGTATTGGCTGATGCCGGTGTTGTCTCGGGACTGGACCGCCACATAGAAGGCGGCGCCGGCCGGTAGATCGCCCGAGAGGCTTTTTTGAGTTCCCATATCCACGCTTACGATGGACTCCGGACCCGTATAGGGCATTGGGGCATAAGATAGGGTATAACCCGTTGCGCCCGTGACTTCGGTCCAGGTGAGGTACACCCAACCCATATTCTTGACGCTTAACACCGGTGGCTGCGGCAGAGCCATTGCCGTACCTGATATCAAAATCATAAAGGCACAGGCCATTACAAAAAAACATCTTTTCAATTTCATGCCGTTCTCCTTTGTTTTCATGTTGGTTCCTTGTGTAATTTTAACACCCGCTGGTTCATTTTCTTGTGCGTAGGGAACACACTGTGTGCCGTCATCAGAAGTGGAAAAAATTCGGCTCATCCCCTTGTGTGCGAGAGGAATACGAAACCATTCGCGAATGAATTTGGGGTTCCGGATCTTCATCCAAACTTGTAACGGGAACACGATCTGCGTTAAGAATCCATTCATTAGTTTCTCCAACCAGAGAAACTATCTTTGACTCGACTGTATCAAATGAAAACTGGATTTCTTTGATTTCCTGATTTGAGCTATTGTTTTGCATATCGTTCATCCTTTGTTGGTGTCAGCAGTTTTTCTTTGAAAACTCGAATAAGACGACAAAAATCCATATCTATCCATATCGACAAAAGCAGGTTGTACATCCATCTATAAAAGCAAAAGCACGATTCATGCCATATTGAATGTAATTAATTTTATGTCGATATTTAATTGAATTAATTATTATAAATTGTCATGGTGTTTGTGGTCGAAAATGATGACGTGGCGACACAAATGTCGCTGTTTTTTCTGGTTGGGATTGAAGACAGGTAAAATAGTTCGAAACAATCTGATATGATACGTTAAAATGTCATGCGACATAAAAGACTGGTTCTGCGACACAAAGGTCGCGGCTGGTAATGTCAGTGATGAGAAAGATTTGATAGTTAAAAGTCAATGTCATTGACTTAACGAACTGGTTTATAAGAAGGGTAGAACTCTTTTTTGACACATCCCGGAACAGAGGGTAACCTTGTTGAAATGGTATTTAGTTCGTGTTAGTTTTAAGTCAATGACATTGCGTTTATATCGACTGATGCCCATCAGCGGCAACTTATCGTGAGGTGATGATGAGCCTGTTTCTCCTGACCTTTTTCTTTATTTATGGCGGTACCCATCTCTATTTATTCCTCAAAGTGAAAGCGGCACTTTCTCCTGGAATTCCTTTTTCCCTCTTTCTGGCTCTCTTTCTGCTCTTAATGATTATTACGCCGTTGCTGGTCAGGATACTGGAAAATCAGGGTCTGGAAGCGATTGCCCGCTTTACGGCCTATACCGGTTACTTCTGGATGGGATTCATTTTCCTTTTCTTTTCTGCTTCACTGGCCATAGATATTTACCATGGGCTTCTTCATGGCGCCGGATTGTTCTTTCGCCGGGATTTTTCATCACTCTTTTTGGCGAACCGCACTGCATTAATCCTGCCTCTTGCATTGGGGATGGTAACGGCCCTATATGGTTATTTCGAAGCCCGTGACATAAGGACCGAACGGATTGTCATCAACACTTCGAAAGTTCCGGCCGCAGTCGGAAAACTCACCATCGTCCAGATTACCGACGTGCACCTGGGGCTGATCATCCGGCAGGAGCGTCTGAAGCGGATCATTGCCGTGATCAACGGCGCCTCGCCTGATCTTCTTGTTTCCACCGGGGACCTGGTTGATGGGCAGATCAACCGGATGACAGGGCTGGCTGAACTCATGCGGGATATCCGGCCGAGATTCGGCAAGTTTGCCGTGACGGGAAATCACGAGATGTACGCGGGACTGGATCAGGCAGTTGGTTTTACCGAACATGCGGGTTTTAAAGTGCTTCGAAATGAAGGGTCAACGGCAGGTGGGTTGATAAATGTCGTGGGGGTTGACGACCCGACGATCGAGAGAGTCACCCATCAGCCAGCCCCGGAAAAGGCTCTTTTATCGAAAATTCCTTCAGACAGATTTACCCTGCTTCTCAAGCACCGTCCGGTGGTGGACCGGGAGAGCCTTGGCCTCTTCGACCTGCAACTTTCAGGGCATGTTCACAAAGGGCAGATCTTTCCCTTCAACCTGGTGACCCATCTGTTTTATCCCGTAAGGACAGGTTTTTCAATGGTTTCCCAAGACTCCGCTCTCTACGTGAGCAGAGGGACCGGCACCTGGGGACCACCGATCCGCTTCCTGGCTCCGCCTGAAGTAACGGTAATCGAGCTGATACACGCCGATAAGGGCAAGTAAACAGACGGATGGCCTTTACCAGGATATATTGATCGATACGCCCATCGGCACCAAACCCCTAATTTTATGATAAACACGGAATTGACATGCAAGGCCGTTCTTCTTATACTTCTTCCTCATCGAAGCCATGTCTTATCAAGATACTGAACAAGAATATTAATTTGCAACCATGTTGAGCCGAAATGTTGTTAAATATTGGTCTCCAGTAGTTCTCTGGATGGGTGTTATATTCTGGATGTCTACGGGAATGTTTTCTTCAGAGAATACTTCTCATATTATTGTACCGTTACTGGATTATTTTTTTCCCTTGATCTGCCCGCAAACCGAAGATCTTATTCATGGTTTCATCAGAAAGACAGGACATGTTACCGAGTATTTTATCTTGGGACTTTTTTTCTTTCGCGCTTTTCGTGGAAAATCTTTGCAAACGTGGCACCTGCGTTGGACAATACAGACGATGATTGGGGTAGCATTATATGCTCTAAGCGATGAGTTTCATCAAGCATTCGTTGCTACGAGAACTGCTTCTATCGTTGATGTTGGTATTGACTCAGCAGGCGGCGTTCTCTCTCAAATTGTAATGATGCTTTGGAATTACCGTTGCTGGAAAGAATTGAATAAAACGCCAGTATGATATGTTGAAATCCATGAGGGGAAAAACAATACGGTTCGTGGGAAGTTATGTGTTCGTACTGAAACTTGGCGATGGAGCAGTGCGTTTTGAGGGTTTATTGGATCGGCCGCTTAAGCCAAAGAAATCTGACATAAGGGTTATAAACAAAAACAGATAAGATGTTTTACGAATTACCATGACAGTTAAAGGTGCGATTACCTTTAACTGGGGTAATGGTGGCGTCCCCAAGGGGATTTGAACCCCTGTCGTCGGCGTGAAAGGCCGATGTCCTGGACCGGGCTAGACGATGGGGACGCAGATGGTGGTGGGCCGTGTTGGACTCGAACCAACGACTCTCTACTTAAAAGGCAGATACTCTACCGACTGAGTTAACGGCCCCTTGATGAAAGCGCCATTGTAAACAAAAATATGTTTTTGTCAACAATAAAAAACAAGACTTGCAACTTCATCAAAAGACTTAAGGTCGTTTATCAGAGACGTAGCGCATCCAAAGACCTTATGCTGAAGACATATAGACCGATTCATGTGCAAATTGCAAGCACAAATTTCGAAAGCCGCATATCTTGTCCCATGCGGGGACGGATCGAATTTTCTTGACTTGAAAATAATAATGTGATTATCTAAAAAGGTTATAATAACAGAAAAAAGATCATTTACATCGAATAACCGCTGGATTCACATTTAAATGAGGGTATTTTTGCATGAAAAGAACATATCAGCCCAGTCAGATCAAGAAATCACGGACCCATGGCTTTTTATCGCGCATGGCTACCAAGGAAGGCCGAAAACTGATTAACCGCAGACGGGCCAAAGGCCGGAAAAGATTGACGGTTTAATAAATACTTCTTTTTATAGACCCGGGATCCTTTCCTGAATGCGCCATCCAGTTTCTGCCATCTCATTTTGTTGAAGCCATTTGCATTTCCCAAAACAGTCCGCATTCTCAAACGGTATGAATTCGTTGAATTCTATTCTTTCGGAAAGGCGGTCCACAGCTCGGGGTTTGTCTTGGTTTATAAAAGCGGACAATACGGCAGGTCCCGAATCGGCATTACGGTTTCGCGAAAAGTAGGCAATGCCGTGGTTCGCAACCGAATCAAGCGGCGCGTCAGGGAGTATTATCGCCTTCACAGCATCGCGGTACCGAATAACTGGGATTTTCATGTGATCGCCAAAAAGCCGGCGTCCACCTTTTCTTTCCAGCAGACGATAGCCATGCTGGCTGGCTTATTTGATAAATTCGCAAAAATCGCTGTTGTGGCGCCGGCGGCGATTCCGCAAAATCATCTTGTTTAACGGGTTTGCATACGATTCGATATCTTGTCAATTTTGCAATCACGGTGTATCAACTTGCCGTTTCTCCTTTTATTGGGCCGTGCTGCCGGTTTTATCCTTCGTGCTCGGCGTACGCATCCGAGGCCATAATGAAATACGGCGCTTGCAAAGGTGGGGCGATGGCATTCAAACGCCTTTTGAAATGCCATCCGTTTCACCCCGGCGGCGTTGATCCAGTCCCCTGAAAATGAAACTATCTTCCCCTCTACACCTCATTATCTATCCAAGCGATATCGCTTCACACCATCAACCCTGTCATTTGCCGGGTTATCAGCTGATTTCCCTTACCGGGAAACCATGGGAGTCATTATGGAACAAGGTCGTTTACTTATAGCAATTGTGCTTTCTGTTTTAGTCTTTACGGTCTGGGGATTTTTTTTCCAGGACACTGCCCCTCCCCAGCAGCAGACGGCTCAAACACAGCCTGACGCCCCCTTGCCGGCAGACAAAATTGCAGCAGGCTCCCCCCAGGAAACTGCCATTAAGGAACAGCCTCTGCCTGCTTTTCAAAAAAGTAAAGACCTTGTGGTGAACACTTCGTTTTATTCGGTTACCATTTCGGACAAAGGCGCTTTTTTCAAGAATTTTACGCTGAAGCAATACCGGGAATCGGTTGAATCCGATTCTCCGAATAAAGAACTGATTACACTGCCCAATGTCGGATCGCTTCACCTGTCTTTTTCGGAAAACAGCATTCCGGAATTAAAGGACGCGGTTTTTTTGTCAACCGTTTCTTCCGACAGTATCGATGTTCGCGACAGCTCCCAGGAAATATCTTTTCTGTGGACTTCCCCATCCGGCGTCGTGCTTGAAAAACAATTCACATTTTATCCGGATTCGTACTTGATCGGCTTGAATGTTATCATTAAAAACGGCTCTGGTAAGTTGCTGCAGGATCATCTGGAGTTGTCCTTGACCGATAAATTTAAAGAAGCAAAAAACAGCTATGGATTTGAAGGTCCAAGCGCCTTCATCAATAATGCGCTTGAACAAATCGCTGTAAAAGATCTTCAGAAAAAGAATGTGTATTCTGGTAAAATCAATTGGACCTGTCTTGAAGAGCGTTATTTTTTAACAAGCATTGTTCCGGTTGTTCCAACAGAGGCCAGCATCAAATTGTCACTCACGAACGGACGGCTTGACAATGTTTTTATTGAACCGGAAATCAAAATCGATTCCGGCGTTCAGCGCAAATTTCAATACAATATTTACATGGGACCCAAAAGCCATTCCATTCTCAGCCATCTGGGCATCGGACTGGACAAGGCCATTCATTTCGGGTTCTTTGACATTCTGGCCAAACCCCTGCTGTGGCTCCTGAATTTTCTGCATGACTATATTCCCAATTATGGCGTGGCAATTATTGTATTGACACTGATTATCAAGGGTATTCTCTGGCCTCTGGGTTCAAAGAGCTATAAATCCATGAGCGAGATGAAAAAAATTCAACCGCTGATGGCGCAAATCCGGGAAAAATACAAAGATGACAAAAAGAAAATGAATGAAGAAACCATGGCCCTTTACAAAACTTACAAGGTCAATCCTCTGGGCGGATGCCTTCCCATGGTGGTTCAGATTCCCGTGTTCTTCGCATTGTACAGAATGCTTTACGAGGCAATCGAGTTGCGCCACGCTCCTTTTCTCGGATGGATAACCGACCTTTCAGCCCCGGACCGCTTATTGCATTTTTCATTTTCGATTCCGTTCATGGAACCCCCCTACGGCATTCCGGTGCTGACGATCGTCATGGGAGCCACCATGTTTATCCAGCAAAAAATGTCTCCGCCCATGGGAGATCCGATGCAGGCAAAGATGATGATGATGATGCCCATTGTATTTACTTTTATATTCATCAATTTTTCTTCTGGTCTGGTTTTATACTGGTTAGTCAATAACATCGTCTCCATAAGCCAGCAGTACTATATTCAAAAGAAATACGCTTGATCATCATGCGGGATTTTGACAGCCAGTCTGATAATGGAGGGGATGGATGTCGCCTTTTATTGAATTTGAGGCAAAAAATGTTGAGCGGGCCGTAACCAAAGCATGCGATGCCTTAAAAATCCCCAGGGATCAGTTGAAACACGAAGTGCTTTCTTTTGGCTCCACCGGAATCTTTGGATTGGTCGGAATAAAAAAAGCGCGCATTCGGGTGGCAACCCCCGGTATTCAGAAAGCTGACGCTGCCCCATGTTCAGGGGGAAACAGCGCCCCGCCGGCTGATGAACCTGTTGAAAATACCGCTATACAGGATAACTCTCAAAAATCTGAATCCAAAAGCATTGACATGGAATCATCGATGTTTTTGGATTCGGTGGATCGCGGCAGGCTTGTTTTACAAAAGCTGGTAGATTCGGTGACCAGCGATGCTGAAATTGTTGTGAAAAGCAGTAACAAGCAGATTGTGTATACCATCCGCGGCGGGAATTCGGGGGCACTCATCGGTAAAAGAGGTCAAACTCTTGAAGCCATTCAGTATATTTTGAAAAAAATAGTCAATAAGTCATCTGAAGACAGAACCCGTATTATTGTTGATATCGAAGGCTATTTTTCGAAACGACAGGATGATCTTCAAAAACAGGCGTCGCATATTGCGGAAAAAGCCTGCCAAAAAGGAAAACCCGTGGTCATCGGTAGTTTTAATCCGCAGGACCGAAAAATCATCCACATTGCGCTGAAGAACGACCGCAGGGTAAAAACACAAAGCATGGGGGAAGGGTATTTGAAGAAAATTATCGTGCTGCCACAGAAAACCCATCGCCAAGAGCCCCTGACGCCTGCTGAACCGTAATTCATCTTTTACGTGATGGCCCGGATGCCCGGACCTGGATGAAAGTCAGGCGTCGTGGATTCAGTATCGTTTATCTTCCCATTGATTGGAAACATGTCGTACATCCATGAATGGTTCAACAATTGCTGCAATTGCTACCCCTTTAGGTCGTGGGGGAATTGGAATCATCAGAATATCCGGTGACCGGGCTTTGTCCATTGCCCTTTCCATCTTTAACCCCCGCTCTCTGCCGCGTTCAAGCACTTCCAGTTGCTGTTTCCCGCCGGATCAGATTGTTTCTCACCATCTATATTACGGCACTATCGTTCAGCCGGATACACAGGCCGTTCTGGATGAAGTTCTTCTTACGTTCATGAAAGCCCCTCATTCCTATACCCGGGAGGATGTGGTCGAGATTCAGGCGCATTCCGGCTATGCTGTGCTTAAAGCCATTTTAAATGTGGTCTTGCAAAGCGGCGCCGAACTGGCCGGCCCCGGCGAGTTTACCCGCCGAGCCTTCCTGAACGGCCGAATTGATTTAACACAGGCTGAAGCAGTTATCGACGTTATCAATTCGAAATCAGAAAAAGCCCTTGAATCCGCCGCTTCTCATCTGTCCGGCGGTTACAAACAGCATGTCAAACAGATTTGCGATGCGCTACGGGACATTCTGGTGAGAATTGAGGCTTCAATCGACTTTCCGGATGAGGTGGAAGAATTGCAGTTGCTTTCGGTTTATCCGCAGCTTCAATCAAACGTGTTGGTGCCAATTCTGAGTTTGATTCAGCAGTATGAAGACTGCCATGTTATTCGCGATGGTTATCGAATATCCATTATCGGCCGCCCGAATGTCGGAAAATCCAGTCTCATGAACTGGCTGGTCAAAAAAGACCGCTCCATAGTTACGGACATTCCCGGAACCACAAGGGATGTTGTTGAGGAAGCCGTGATTTTTCGGGGAATACCGGTTAATTTTTCCGATACCGCCGGGGTCCACATCACGCAGAACACCGTTGAATTGCTGGGAATTGAAAAAACTTATGAACGCATTCACACCTCTGATCTGATTCTGCTGCTGTTGGATGCGTCTGTTTCCGATTATGAGCTGGAAAATCAGCTTCTGGATAGGACCGGAAATGTTCCGGTCATCCTGGTTTTTAATAAAATTGACCTTGCGGCGGACCCTGATTATATTGTAGATAATGAAAGATTTTCAACGGTTCCCTCTGTGGCGATCTCGGTAAAAGAACAGATCCATATGGAGAGGCTGGTTGACTTGATTGTCAAGAAAATTCTTGAGAAAACCCAGGGTGAAGAGCCTGTTGGATTTATTCCCAATCTCAGGCAGGCGCGCGCGTTTGAAAAAGCAGCCGGCTATATCCGCCAGGCCATGGACGGAATTCAGCGGATGAGTCCCTCTGAGGTCGTTGTTATGGATATTCGAGATGCCATTGACTGCATTGACGAAATTTCCGGGGCGCGGATCACGGATGAGATTCTCGATCATATTTTTAATTCGTTTTGTATCGGTAAATAGTATTGACAGCATTTTCGCTTTTCAAACCCAAAGATGTTTCACATGAAACAGGTAGAGAATATAAATGAACGAACAATTCAAACCGTTTTTTGAGCAGTACGAAGCGTTGTCCGCATCTGTCGAACGTGCATTTGAATCCGTAAAAAATCAATTTCCCGACTGTGTAAAATGTAAACCCCTCTGTTCGGACTGCTGCCATGCGGTGTTTGATCTTACCTTGATTGAAGCGCTGTATATCAATGAACGGTTCAGGGATAAATACAGCGGCGAAATCCTTAATATAATGATGGAACGTTGCAATAAAATTGACCGCACGCTGTACAAACTTAAAAAAAGCGCCTACAAGGCGGTCGAATCCGGCAAGGAAGAAAAAGAGATTCTCAATGAGATGGCGGAAACACGCGTCCGCTGCCCCATGTTGAATGATGCCGAGATGTGTAAGATTTATGATTTCAGGCCGCTGACCTGTAAACTTTACGGTATTCCCACTGCAATAGGCGGTGAAGGGTATACCTGTGGGCTGTCGGGATTTGAAAAAGGGGAAAAGTATCCAACGGTAAATCTGGATAAGATTCAGAATAAATTGCTCCAGCTTTCAGCAGAGCTGGCGGTTTCGATACAATCCAAATACGCCCGATTAGGCGAAATGCTGGTACCGCTGTCCATGGCTCTGGCAACTGTTTATGATGCCGAATATCTAGGACTTCGGAAAACGGGTGAAACAGATGCGGAAGCAGCAGAGAATATCATGATGACTGAACAAAACCATTCCCGGGAAGACAAATAAATGACTGAATTTTCTAAAGAAGAGGTCGAGATTCGAAAAAAAGCGGTGTTTGATTGCATGTCTCCCAGAAGGCAGTCGCACATTCAGAAAAAAGGATATGAACAATGGGATCCGTTTTCCGAACCCAAAGATCCGATCGACATTCGAAAAGATAAAACCAAACGCACCACCCAGATGCTGGTCAGGGAATTTCTGCAGACAATGACCAACGAAAAATACAGTAATGCCTACGGCAGCGGTGTTCTGGAAATCGCATTGGGAATTATCAACGATGATGATAAATATAAGGGGATGTTTGATTTTTCATGCTGGTATCGCGAATTGTTGATAAAAGAAGGACAAAAAACATAATTTCAGTGGGCTAACCATAAATCGGATACCGAACCATCATGGAAGAGCATCGCAGCAGTCCGATCGTTCGCATGTTTCATGTGCACAAGAACTACGGTATTCAAAAATCGCTGGTAGACATTACCCTGGATATTTACCGGAATGAGTTTGTCATCATCACGGGCCCTAGTGGTGCCGGAAAATCAACGTTCCTGAAGCTTCTGTATCTGGGAGAACCGGTTACACAAGGGCAGGTTATTGTGGACGGCATCAATTTATCCCGGATTTCCCGACGCCGGGTTCCTTATCTTCGCCGCAACTTCGGGATCATCTTTCAAGATTACAAATTGATTCCGACCAAAACCGTTTTCAATAATGTCGTGCTCGTTCTTGAGGCAATGGGTGAAAAGCGCCGGTTGATCCAGAAAAAAGTTCACAGCGTGCTGAGAACGGTCGGAATGGAGCATAAACAGGAGGCGTTTCCGCCTAGCCTGTCCGGAGGTGAACAGCAGCGCGTGGCAGTGGCCAGAGCCATTGCCGGCAGCCCCAGAATCATTCTTGCGGATGAACCTACAGGGAGTCTTGATCCGGATTCAGCCGCCAATATCATGGCTTTGTTAAAAGGAATTCATCAGAAAGGGGCTACGGTCATTCTTGCCACGCATGACCGAATGCTCATTGAGAATACCGGTGGCAGAATCATTCATCTGGTTCAGGGGCAACTATCGGAAAACGCTGAAGATGACCAGATCGTAAATACACCATGAAATCAACCATCATGCGAGCCTTGAGGGATATTAATGACAATCGTTTTTTAAACGGCGTTGCCGTGTTGACGGTCGCGTTGTCTGTCCTGATTGCAGGCGCATTTTTGTTGATCTGGACCAATCTCAACCATTGGATGACCGTCTCCGAAAGCAGCATTCGTATTATGGTATATCTGAAAGAGGGTGCAACCGAAGCCCAAAGTCAGGATACCACTTATCGCATTCAGGGACTTGACGGCGTTCAGAAGGTACAGTTCATATCCAAGTCCCAGGCGCTTGCGACATTTAAGGCCCATCTGAAACATCAGCCATCGCTTATAGATGGGCTGGGAGAAAATCCGCTCCCCGACTCCCTGGAAGTGGAGTTGAAAAACGGGGCGGTCAGGCTGAACCAGATTGAATCCATCGCAGATCAGATCACCAGAATGCCCGCAGTTGAAAGTGTTGAATACGGCCAGCAGTGGATGGAACGTTTTTCAAATCTGCTGAATCTCTTTCGCTTTGCCGGCATGATTCTGGGAGGGATTTTCTTTATCGCATCGGGATTAATTGTTGCCAATACCGCCCGGCTGGTGCTGTATTCCCGGCGGGATGAAGTCGAGGTCATGCGCCTGGTTGGCGCAACCGATTTGTTCATTAAAGCGCCTTTCTACATCGAAGGCCTGATACAGGGCGCTTCGGGTGGGGGGGTCGGATTATTTACGGTTTATGCCGCATATCTGTTTATGTCCTCGAAACTGACCAGCGACCTGGCGTCCGGATTCTGGCAGATCCGGTTTCTTTCGATAGAATCCATTGGGATAATCATCGGCTGCAGTGTGGGAATCGGATTGATCGGATGTTTCCTTTCGATGAAACAGTTTTTTCGAAATTAATCAAAATAACTGCCGGCTGTTGCTTGTTTCTGTCAATGGCATACGGCAATCTGTTTTCCGCGCCACTGACCCTGACCGGCAGCGTAACGGTCGACCGGCTTCATGTCCGCGAAAAACCCGATAAGCAAAGCGCCATCATCGCCAATTTGCCTAAAGGAGCATCCATTGCCATTCATAACCATCTGAACGGATGGTATGAAATTATCATTGATGATCAAAGGGGTTTTGTCAGCGATCAATTTGCCAAAGTATCGGATCCGCATACGGCTGACGAAGAGGAGGCATCCCAGAGCCGGTCTCTGAAGGATTACCGTCATATTCAACATCAGGTCGGCAAAATTACCCGGAATATTCAAACGCGTCAGGCAGAACTGGAATCCTATGCACAGAAAGAGATTTCGGTTGTCACCCTTCTGGATGAAATTGACCGGACCCTCAACACATCCCGAAAGCTGATTGTAACCCTTCATCGGGATATTGATAACCTGAAACAAAAAATCAATGAAACCCTGTCGGCATCCGAAGAGCTTTCCATCCGGATCAAAACCAGCGATGAATATGCCGGAAAACGAGTGGTAGCGTTATACAAGCTGGACGGCGTCGGCAGATTGAATTTTCTGATGTCCGCGGAAACGCTTCAGGACTGGGCCCATCGTAAATATTTGTTGCAGCGGATTTTGTCTTCTGACGAACGGCTCTTCGCTCGGCTTCAGGAAGACAGGAAAAAGCTGGAAGTCTTGTACGAAAAACAGAAAAGCCAGTATGAAGATAAACAACGCCTGGAAAAACAGCACGCCGATCAAATCCAGTCCATTGAAAAGGAAAAAAGCAAAAGGCAGGAGCTGCTAACGGATATCCGGATCAAAAAATCTCGGGAAATCAATGCCATAGAAGCTCTGAAACAGGCAGCCGACCAGTTGAACGCAACCGTTGAAACCCTGGGAAAAGGCGATACAACACCGGATACTTCAACTCCGATAATCGGTCGCGATTTTATTTCAAGCAAGGGCTTGCTTCAATTACCGGTGAAGGGTAGAATTATATCATCGTTTGGCAAAGAGGTTCACAGCCGCTTGAATGTGGAAACTTTTCGAAACGGGATTGATATTCAGGCGGACAGGGGAGAGCCGGTTCTGTCTGTCTATGCGGGCCAGATCCTCTTTGCGGAGTGGTACAAGGGATACGGCAACATGGTGATCATCAACCATGGCAATCATTACTATTCGGTTTATGCGCATCTTGAAGAACTACTCAAGTCTAAAGGGGATAAGGTCGAAACTGGAGAAATCATCGGAACAGCAGGTGATACGGGTTCTGTTACCGGCGCTGGATTGTATTTTGAAGTACGGCACCGGGGAAAACCAATGGATCCAATGGAATGGATCAAGATAGGTTAAAAGGAGCAACTGCATGGCCAGCAAGCACCAAAATATCAAATTAAGGCGACAAATTAAATTATGGGTGACCGTGGCAGTCGCCGTAGGTTTTTGGACCATTGGCGCCGGCTTTTTCCGAGATCTTTCAGCAACGACAGATGAAACATACAAAGGACTCAAGCTGTTTTCCGATGTCATCGAGCTGATTGAAAAAAATTATGTCGAACCCGCGGACACCAAAAAACTCATAGAAGACGCCATTCAGGGAATGGTTCACGGGCTTGACCCGCATTCCTCACTGCTTTCGCCGGAAGACTACAAGGAGCTTCAGGTGGATACACAGGGGGAATTTACCGGTATCGGTGTCAGCATTACCACCCGGGATGGAATGGTTACGGTGGTATCCGCCATTCAAGGAACACCGGCTTACAAGGCCGGCTTCAAATCCGGGGATATTATCGTCAAAATCGGAACAGAGCCCACAAAAAATCTTCGGGATGCCGTATCCCGTATTCGCGGACCCAAGGGAAGCAAGATTTCCGTCACCCTTATTCGGGAAGGTGCACCCGAACCGCTGGAATTTGAACTGGTTCGCGATGTGATCCCCATTGAAAGCGTCCGCTCCCTGAGCCTTAAACCCGGATACGGGTATATCTGGATTACCAATTTCAGAGACAACACAACTCCGGATCTGATCTCCGCTCTGGAGAAATTGGAATCCGGCCCGACGCCCCTCAAAGGACTCATCCTTGATCTTCGGAACAACCCAGGCGGGCTTTTAAATCAAGCCATCGAGGTATCCGACCTGTTTCTGGAAAAAGGAACGATCCTGTCCATAAAAGGAAGACAGGATAAAAACACCAAGGTGTTTACCGCGCACGCCAAGGTTGTCAAACGCAATTATCCGATGGTTGTATTAATCAACGGCGGCAGTGCCAGTGCTTCGGAAATTGTTGCCGGCGCGTTACAGGATCATAAACGGGCCTTGGTCATGGGAACCACTTCCTTTGGGAAAGGATCCGTGCAAAATGTTGAAGCGCTCCGGGATGGCTATGGGCTGAAGCTGACCATCGCCAGATATTATACGCCAAGTGGCAGATCCATACAGGCCAAGGGAATTGAACCCGATATCGAGGTCAAACAAGAGCTGGGCCGTACCAAGGACAAGGAAAAGCCAGGACGCGAACCCCTGGTAATGCCAAAGGAAAAAGATCTGGAAAACCATCTGGAAGCAGAACCGGGCAAGGGGCAAAAAAAGACAAAGGAACCCAAGCTGTCACCGGATAAGACCCCAGACAAAAACCTGGACAAGAATCCGGCGCCCTCACAGACGGGGCCCGAGGAAGAAAGCGTTGACGGATTCGTGAACCCGGAAAGGCTGGAAATGGATACCCAGGTAAAGCGGGCTCTGGAAACATTGATCAGCTACGACATTTTTAAAGGGCTACAGCAAAAATAACTCTCTGCATAACATCAAATCCGTACTGCGAGGAAATAAGACTTTCTCCCGCAGTACGGATTTGTTCTTCCCCAACTGGATCTTTTCATGGCCGCACCTCTCCGCGCACGAAAAACAAAAGCGTCTTCAACAAGGAAATCCCGAAAAAAACCGGGAATGTTTTCTCACTTGAAGCGAGGAATCACGGGACTTGTTGTTTTAATTATCCTGGTGCTGGTTCTGGGGGTTCTGGTGAACCAGGCCCTGAAAAAAAACAAACACGGTCAGGTCATGGGTCCGATAGCGGCAATTCCTGAAGTACAAAGACATCCGGTCCATCCGCCGGCAGAGATAAAGCCGCCGGATTTCGAGATATATCCCAAAACCGAGCCAGCAATTCCACCTGTCCGGGAAGTCCTGACCAAACCCCATCCGCCGCAGAAGGGGAAGTTGCCTTCAATTGCCATCATCATCGATGATATCGGATATGATTCCAAAATTGCCGAAAAATTCATCGGCCTGAATGCGGCAATTACCCTGTCCATTCTTCCCCATAGTCCCTATCAACGACAAATCATCAAGATGGCCAGAGAAAAAGGGCTGGATTTGATGCTCCATCTTCCGATGGAGCCCCTGGAATATCCGGCTGTCAATCCCGGCCCCGGAGCATTGATGACCACGATGTTGCCCGATGCGCTGATCCGTCAGTTGAATGACGATCTGGATGCCGTCCCTTACATTAAAGGCGTCAACAATCACATGGGGTCAAAAATGACGGCCTCATCAGATCAGATGAATCAGATACTCTCCAGTATCAAAAAGAGAGATCTTTTCTTTATCGACAGCCGAACCACTGCTGAAAGCCAGGCGCGGTCATCCGCCAGGATGTTTCAGGTACCCTATGCGGAACGCGATGTGTTTCTGGATAATGTTCAGGAGCCAGAGGCAATTCGAAAACAGTTCCGTCTGCTTTTACAGAAAGCTTCGACAAATGGTCAGGCCCTGGCCATCGGACATCCCCATGCGCTGACCTTTCAGATTCTTCAGGAAGCGCTTCCTGAAATTCAAAAAAAGGTAACGATCGTCCCTGTCTCGGCAATGGTTCACCCTGCCGGATAAGGCTTAATTTTTTTCAAGGGGGCACCCGTGCTGGCAAAAATATTAAGCAGCGCCGTTATCGGAGTGGATGCCTATCTGGTTGAGGTTGAAGTGGATATTGCCTTCGGCCTTCCCAACTTTACCATTGTCGGGCTTCCGGAAATATCCGTGAAAGAGAGCAAGGAGCGGGTCCGATCCGCCATTCAAAATTCCGGATACACGTTTCCGGACGATCGGATTACGGTAAATCTTGCGCCTGCCAATATCAAGAAGGAAGGGACCGGTTTTGATCTTCCCATAGCCATCGGCATTCTGGCCGCGACCCGGCTGATTCCGGCGGAAGCGGTTTCCGGATGCCTGATTCTGGGTGAACTGTCCCTGGACGGCCGCATCAAACCGGTTAACGGATCTCTTCCCATGGCGATTGCGGCAAAACAGGCCGGTTATCCGTCAATTATTGTTCCATATGATAATCGCTTGGAAGCCGCCGTGGTTCAGGATATGGTGGTCCTTCCGGCGAATACCCTGCCCCAGGTTATTGATTTTTTCAGAGGATATACGCCAATTCCACCGGAAATATGCGATGTGTCGCGCATGTTCGACGGGCCCGGTGAATATGATTCGGATTATGCGGAAGTCATGGGACAGGAGCTTGCCAAACGGGCGCTGGAAGTGGCTGCAGCCGGGGGACATAACCTGATTATGATCGGTCCCCCGGGTTCAGGCAAAACCATGCTGGCCAAACGAATCCCCTCGATCCTTCCGCCCATCAGCTTTGATGAGTCCATTGAAACCACCAAGATATTCAGTGTATCCGGAATGCTTTCGAAAGATCAGGCCCTGGTTATTCGCCGGCCGTTCCGGTCTCCGCATCATACCATATCTGATGCCGGTCTGATTGGCGGCGGACATTTCCCCCGGCCCGGCGAAGTCAGCCTGGCGCATAACGGAGTCTTGTTCCTGGATGAGCTGTCCGAATTTAAAAAACACGTCCTGGAAGTTCTTCGCCAGCCGCTGGAAGATCATAAGGTAACCATATCCAGAGCCGCTACCACCATCACCTATCCTTCCAGTTTTATGCTGGTTGCCGCCATGAACCCCTGTCCCTGCGGTTATTTTTCGGATCCCAAGCACGAATGCGGCTGCTCTTCCCAGCAGATCCACAAATATCGTTCCAAGATTTCCGGGCCTCTTCTGGATCGGATCGATATACACGTGGATGTGCCGGCCGTTCCCTACAAGGATTTGATGGGAAATGGCCTCCAAGAGCCGTCCGCAGTGATACAGCGCCGGGTTGCAGCGGCTCGTGCTATTCAGTCCAAGCGGTTTTCTCAGCTCGCGATTTACTGCAATGCCCAGATGCCCAGCCGCCAGATCCGGAAATTCTGCCAAACCGATGCATCCTCCGGCGCGCTTCTGGAATCCGCCATTGACCGGCTGGGGCTTTCCGCACGGGCCTACAACCGGATACTTAAGATTAGCCGCACCATTGCGGATCTGGATGCATCCACGGATATTCGCATTGATCATGTGGCCGAGGCCATTCAATACCGAAGCCTGGACCGGGGTCGCCAACAGACCTGAATGACAGAGTTACGGATCAAGTACCTTCAGTTCAAATCCAAATCAAAACCACTTTTAACCAGGTCAACTTGCTGGTCTTCCAAATATATTTCAACAGTCACTTCCGGGTATTTATCGAGGAAGCTGATCACCATCGGTTCCAGAAAAGAAGAATAAACCAGGCAAACGCTTGGTTCGTACATACCGCTGATCGGCTCAGTCGGTTCGGTTCGCTGAAACAGTGACAAGCCCGGGATGGCAGTTGTGAACAACTCGCCGCTTTCGGTCCATCGGGCAATACTGTCCCTCAATGAAACAATTGCAGATCCCAGGCTGAGTTGCCTGCTTTACATATTTGTTTTTGAATGCCGGGTCCAGGGCGTATGTGAACGACAGATTTGTGCCGCACGGCAGGGTTTTATTCACGGTCAGCCCATCGGCGGACTGCGCTTACAGGGTCTGCGCCCCGGTTGGAGAGGTATTCGTTGACGTGTAATCGTCCGAAGGGCCGCTGTGATCAAGGTAAACGGTTGCATTGCCTTCAGCGCTGGTTGAAGTCACCTGAATATCTCCGTTTACATTTTCGGTTCATGTATAACTCCGGGAACCGTTCTCCTCATCGGATATCCGCGTGACTCCGCCGTTTCCGTCAAAGGCATGGGTGAACCGGTTTCCGGCAGGCTCTTCCGGCGGTGTAACGTCCCCTTATTAAGCTTCAAGAAAATTCAATAAAGACCGTTGATAGGGCCGTCTGGTTTTTTGTAAAATTGGGACCACCGCAGATCATATAAGACCCCTTTCCCGGGCCATGTTCATATATTGTTCAACAGTATTGGCAGGAATGGCGTATATTTCGGATTCTTCCTTCTTAACAAGCGTTGTTGCGTTAAATTCGCACCGCGCAACACAAAGGCCACATCCGATACATCTTGCCAGGTTGACAACTGCTGATTCGCTTTTCACTATTATAGCGCCCATTTGGCATATGTCTTCACAATTTCCACAACCTGTGCAGTCATTTTCGCTGACAGTGACATAATAATTAGTATTCGCAACTCTGGCAGGTTCAGGCAGCCTGTTGAGGTTTTTCAGTACCAGGCAGCAGCATCCGCAGCACATGCAGATAACAAAGGGATTTTGAGAATTTGAAGGCTGAAGCACAAGACCGGCTTCAATGCCTTCGTTCAGAATTGATAGGGCTTCTTCCTGTGAGATAGAGCGTCCAATGCCATTCTGTTCATAAAATAATGCGCCGGCCCCTAAGGTCAGGCATGTTTCCAAGGGCCTGTCACAACCATGTCCAGCCATATTCTGTTCTTTTCTGCATATACAAGGCGCAACCACAATTTTCGATTGTTTTTTTATAATACTTTCCGCCTCTTCATAGGGCATGACGTTCATTTCAACGGTAATGCTTTTGGATACAGGAATGACCCTCAGGTTCTGTGTTTTTTGTTTTATCCAGCGTTTTTCCCAGATTTGCGGTAAATATTCATTAAAATCCTGAATCAGTTCTTCGTCAAGGGTGTTAACATGATATTCCCATATACCGACAATAAAGTGGGCCGCCATGTATTTATACTGTTCTTTACCTGATCGGTTAATGAGTCCCTTTTTGGACATGCTGTAATAAAGCTTTTCAATGTCTGTTTCGTCTTTACCAAGTCTCTTTGCGATGGCGTCCGCAGACTCTGGAAACATGGTTAGAGCCAGTGCTGCTTCTGCTTCTTCAGGTGTAAACAAACGTTTTAATATCCTAAGTTCAACTCCTGAATCTGTGGCAGGATAACTTGCGGGAAGGTTGTCAAGGTGCGTCGCCAGTCTTTCATATACATCAGCCATATTTTTCTCCTCTTCAGTGGTATGTGTTTCTGGTCAAAATACTTCTGATTTGTTCCTTAATTATGGTTTTGGAGAGCAATCTCCTTAATCTTGGACACCCACAAGTTCAGGTATGATACCTAAACAGATAATCCACACCTTGTCATCGCCCATTTGGGGGATGAGATCAATTTTTTTAAAAAAATGGGGTACAATCAGATGAGTTGACGGTGAGCGGCCCAGACGGCGGCCTGAGTGCGATCATTTACGCCAAGCTTATTGAAAATGTGGATGATGTGGCTTTTCACGGTATGCGGGCTTATGGCCAAAACTTCGGAAATGGTGGTATTGGTGGCTCCTTCGGCAACCAAACGAAGGACCTGGATTTCCCGCCCCGTCAAAGGTGGCTGGCTTATCGCCGGTTTCGATTCTGGCAGGGTGTCTCTGCTCGTTTCGACTGATGAGGTGAGGGATAAGGAAGGGGTGACCGGTTCACAAATTCCGCAAATGGCCTGACGTCGTTTGGTCGGATTGATTTCGATGGTGATGGTGGAGGCCAGAGAGCCGTCCCGATTAAAAATCGGATATACGGCATTTTCATAGATCGGAGCGGAAAATCCCGGGCAAAGATCGGGAACGCTCTTTCCCTGGCGCAAAGCAGCAGCAAAAGCCAAACAGGTTGAATACCCGCACACCCCGCAATTGCTTTTGGGTAAGAGCCGTAAAACGTCGATGACCGAAAGCGGTCGGTAGATTCGATGATCCGGTCGAAGGTCTTTTTGTTTATTGTGCAGATCGTTTAAAAAATCGACCAGATGCGAAAAAAAAGCCAACGCCTGGTTCCTGTCCTGAAAAGGTGCAGCCACCACTTCCAGAGGATAGAGGGTGGATTGGATGTCATCGAAAAGAAACTGTATGGATTCGGGTTGGTCAAAATACCGGGCATCCGGTATCATGGCATTGATATAAGGAAAAAGGTCTCGCACATCCTGATCGAGCTTGAAATAGGCCCCATAGCTTCTTCCGTCAATCAGAGAACGGATACTGGCCCTTTCCAGTGAAAATTCAATAAAGCCGCTTACCAATGTGCTATCCTTCCCCCCGGAATTTCACACCCTTATAGCCGGAGATCGCAACGAAGCTGACAAAGGTATCGGCTTGAATGCGGACTGGGATTATATGCTATTGCTATGGGCTGATCACAACCAAGGATATTGCTTTTCTCTGTGCCCGGCCCAGTTTTCCATGCCATATTTTTTTACTGTACGTAGATTCTTTATCGGCGCATCTGCGCAAAATGGCTTCAAAAAATCAAGCTTGTTGCATTTTTCAAAATCATCACAGTCCCAGCATCCTTCAATGCCTCTGTTTTTGTTACATACAATAACTTCACACGATGAACCCCTACCGCCGCCCAATCTGCAAGGCGCTTCACATTTTAAGGCGCTTATCGTCTTCAACAGAGAAAGCATGTCGTCATATTTTTCGAATTTATCATTTTTTGTTGCGATGATCTTTGCAAGTTCAGAAAAATGACTTTTTTCAAATTCTTGCAAGAGATCCGCACACATATCCGAAAATCTGGCTTGATAGCGTGGACAATCTCCGCAATAAATACCGCAATGCGTTGTTAGATCTTTGTCTGTCATCATATTTCCTTTCATATAACGTGCAGATGCCCCACGAGCAAACTACGGCCACAAACTTTCGGATTAAGCCAGTGGACTTTCCCCGGGGTTGCGTATCGGGTTCATTCGCAGGTTATGCCCTGCTTTCGATGATTTCTTTTGTGGAAATAACCTTGGCGTAAGGGGCTGATAACGCTGCCATGAAGGATACATGAACCTCTGATGCCTTTATGGTTTTATCCTTAAAAATCAAGTCTTTTGTGGCACAAGCATCTTCGGCGACAACGCAATTGAAACCCAGGTCGAAAGCCGCGCGAGTGGTTGCGTCTATGCACATGTGGCTCATTGCTCCGCAGATAACGAGGTTGTTGCTTTTTACGGTCTTTAGATTTTCCAATAGAGAGGTGTCGCGGAAGCTGTTGGGATAGTTTTTTACGATAACGATTTCGTCCCCTTGGGGAGCTACCATTTGATTAATTTTTGCGCCATCAGTTTCCGGCAGGAAAAAAGTAGCGCCTGGGCGAGTGGAAATGTGCTGAATGTGAATGATGGGTGATTTAGTCTTTCTAAATTCATTCAAGAGAATCCGAGCATTTGCCGTGGCTGCTTGAATGCCGACAAGTTCCATCATGCCACCGGGGAAATAGTCATTTTGCAGATCAACCAAAATAAGGCAGTCGTTCATATTTGCTCCTCACATAACGCCGAGTGTTGTCACGAAGCGAAGCGTGGTGGCAATCCTCGTTGACGCTCTTGTTATGAGCTCAATGTTTTTGAGAACAACACGCGGTGTTCACCTCTCCCATCATAATCTTCCACCACAGAGATGCTGTCAACAGTCTTTTCGGTCGGCTCCATGAAGAAGCCCATCCGAAGGTGGAATGCGACTGAGCCTCTATTAACCGGCGAGGTAACACACCGGACCCTTGTGCATCCAAGTGCTTTTGTCTTTTCGAAAAACCGGTCATAAAGGGCCTGCCCTAAACTTTTTTTCCGATATTCAGGATGCACGCCAACAAAATGGATGTACGCTTCGTCCGGGAAGGTCTGGGAGGCAAAACCGATCAGAAAGCCGACAATGCCGTCGCGGTGCTCTGCAACAAAACTCGTTTGGCGAAAGTGAACGAAAAAGAGCTTCGGCAACATATTCGCCATATTTCGACCACCCCACCACGCGTTAATGATGGAGATAATGGGCAGGTAATCCGCCGGCTCGGCATTGCGAATACAAATGTTTTCCATCGTTGCACCTGCGTTATATGTTTGAAGCTGGCAGTTCAGCCTGACCGGTTATCAGGCTGATTTTCCAGTGGGGATAGGTTGTTACTATTCCAGATATCCTTTTGCTCTGGAAAGATCCGGATCGGGAAACAGTCCCATACCAGTTTTCAGGTTGCGGAAACCCAATTTGCGGTAGAAATCCTGTTTCCCGGGCGCTGAGTATATAATTCTAAGTTGCATTCAAATTAATACTATTTATGATCCATGGCCAACCGCTTAACCGAGTAACTTCCGTTGGAGCAGAAGCCAATCTTCGTAATCCAGACTCAACCTCTTGGCATACGGCATCAA
>Ga0268283_1000150_pt1 | contig 67860 bp, 52 predicted proteins | sample saktaG_13_FD_190140 | JGI IMG/M metagenome (GOLD analysis project Ga0268283, IMG submission 190140) | Saline water microbial communities from Sakinaw Lake, British Columbia, Canada - sak_2013_06_06_36m | ecosystem: Environmental > Aquatic > Non-marine Saline and Alkaline > Saline ...
GCGAGGTGTCTTCCGCCAGCCAGTCCCTGGCCCAGGGCGCATCGGAGCAGGCTTCCTCCATTGAAGAGACATCCTCGTCCCTGGAAGAGATGTCCTCCATGACCAAACAAAACGCGAACAATGCCGGCCAGGCGAACAGCCTCATGAAGAACGCCAACAAAGTGGTCGTCACGGCCAATGCTTCCATGACGGAACTGACAGCCTCCATGAAAGAAATCTCAAGGGCAAGCGAAGAAACCTCCAAGATCATCAAGACCATCGATGAAATCGCGTTTCAGACCAACCTTTTGGCCTTGAATGCCGCAGTCGAAGCGGCCCGGGCCGGAGAGGCCGGCGCCGGATTCGCCGTTGTGGCGGATGAGGTCCGGAATCTGGCTATGAGAGCCTCCGAAGCCGCCAAGAACACCTCCGTCCTGATTGCTGAAACGGGAAAGAAAGTAAAAGACGGCTCTCTAATCGTCACAAAAACAGATGAAGCCTTTTCAGAAGTTGCCAGAAGCACCGCCAAGGTAGGAGAGCTGGTGGCCGAAATTGCCGCGGCCTCCTCGGAGCAGGCACAGGGGATTGAACAGATCAACAATTCGGTCGCGGCCATGGACAAAGTGGTACAGCAAAACGCCGCCAGTTCGGAAGAGTCTTCCGCCGCCGCCGAAGAAATGAGCGCTCAGGCCGAAGAGATGAAGGGCATGGTAAGCGAATTGCTGGCGCTCGTGGAGGGAAGGTCGGCAAAAATTACAAATTCGGAGAATTCTCATGAACTACCAGTCCAAGCCGTTTCCCATCACAGTAATCACGCAATTACTACGAAACCCAAAAAAAACGAGCTCCTTCTTTCCAGAGGACGTGAAGTGAGCCCGAATGAAGTGATTCCTCTGGACGATTCGGATTATTTAGACACAAAGGAATTTTGATCGGCTCGTAAATATTAACGATTAACGTTAGGACATCACCCCAAGTAGGAAACAAATTAACTGCTCAAGGAATTTAAAATGAAAAAGATAGTCACGTTGTTTGCAGTATTATTGATAGCGCTTTCCTTTTCCATCTCGGCGAGTGCCGAGGAGATTACGATCGTTGGAACCGGTAGCGGTGCCGAAATTCTCGATAGCCTGGGAAAGGCCTTCAGCAAGGCCAACCCCGGCGTTACGGTGGGCATCCCCAAAAGCATCGGCTCCGGCGGTGCGATCAAGTCGGCCGGAACCGACGAGGCCAAGATTGGCCGCGTGGCCAGGGGGATCAAGGAAAGTGAAAAGTCCTACGGTCTCATCTACCTCCCCATCGCCAAGATGCCCATCGCCGTCATGACGCATAAGGGAGTCGGGATCAAGAACCTGACACCGCAGCAAATCTGCGACATTTTCAGCGGCAAGATCACCAACTGGAAAGAGGTTGGCGGCAAGGAGGAGAATATCAGAGTCGTGCGTCGGGAGGACGGGGATAGCTCCCTTGATGTCCTGCTAAAGACCCTTCCCGGTTTCAAGGCGATCACAATCACCACCAAATCCAAGACGACCCTGAGCGATCCGGAAACCATCGAACTGGTCGAGAAGACGCCTGGAACGATCTCCTTTGGGACCTATCCCAACGCGAAGATATCCGATGTTACCTCCATAACAATCGATGGCAAGAGCGCCTCGGCGACCGATTACCCCTATGTCGGAGAGCTGGCCCTTGTCTTCAAGGAGAAAAACAAGACCGGGAATATTGCCAAGTTCATCGAGTTCATCGCATCTCCGGCTGTGCACGACGTAATCAAGGGCGCCGGCGGACTGACGCTTTAAGAGAAGTTGTCCGGTGATTCCGGGGGATCATTAACGGTTTCCCGGAGCACCCCTTTTTCAAATTAAAACAGGAAGCGATGCGGTATGGAGAAGACCACCCCATGAAAACCATTAAACAGAGGATTCTGACCAGTTTCTGCCTTGCCGTGGCCGTCACCATCGCCATCATCGGCGCTGCTGTCTCCTTGAAGCTGAACAGCAGTGTTTCCAACCAGTCACGGGTAATGGCCGATTACATCTCGGGCCGGATCTACAGGGTCGGAGACAGCTACAACGCGTTGCTCCGGACCCTTGTCGAGGATGTCAAAAAGGAGATGTACCGTTCGAACAAGGACCTCAGCGAAGATCCGTCCTTGGCAAAGAACATCGAATCTCAGCAGTTGGTTCCCATGGCTTCCAGGCTTCAGACAGCCGCGATATCGTCTGGGGCGGATTTTATCGTGGTCTTTGACCTGCAGGGGAGATTTCAAAGTTCTTTCCCCAACCCCAAGAGCATCGACGAAAAGAAGGTCACTGACTACTACCAGTCCTGGGAACTTGGGGCCCGGACACGGGACCGACTGAAGAACAAGGATGCGACCGACGAGAGGGATCTCGTGTCCGTTACGAGACATACCCCGCAAATTCTGAAGGACTTCGGGCTGGATAAATTTGATATCACGGGCAAAGGCGGGATCAGCATTGCCGCGGCAGGGATCATCCGTGACGACTTCCAGGATCCGATAGGCATCTGCATCACGGGAAAGCTGCTCAACCAGCACAACGGACCCCTCAAGCAGCTCTACGACGCGACCGGCGCCGCCTCGCTCATCTATCTGGAGAACATCCCGATCGCCCAGGCCGGCTTCCAGAACATGGGCGATGCCAAGCTCGATGAAACCACCCTGCAAATCAGTTCAGAAATCAACGAAAAGATTTTCAAGTCCGATAAAACGGCCAATATGCTGCTTGCACTCGCAGGGAAGAATTACGCAACCAGTTGTTCCACGCTGACCGCTACCAGCGGGGATAAAGTCGCGGTTCTCTGCAGTGCCCTGCCGGCGCAGCAGATTGACGAAGCGCAGCAGCTCATTTACTCCTATGGAAACGAGACGAAGCATGGCGTCCAGATCTGGATCCTGGCAATCGGCGCTGTGGCGATGATTGCCTTTGTTGCGGTTGCCCTGAAGATCTCCAAGGGCATTATCCGTCCCATCAGTCAGGCCATCCAGGGCCTCATGGAAGGCAGCGTTCAGGTGGCCGCCGCCTCGGAGCAGATTGCCGCATCCAGCCAGTCCCTGGCGGAGGGGGCCAGCGAACAGGCTTCTTCCCTCGAGGAGTCCTCCTCATCGCTGGAAGAGATGGCTTCCATGACCAAGCAGAACGCCGGCAACGCCGGGCAGGCCGACTCCCTCATGAAACAGGCCAACCAGGTGGTGAATAAGGCCAATGCGTCCATGGGCCAGTTGACCTCATCCATGCATGAAATCACCAAAGCCAGCGAGGAAACCTCCAAAATCATCAAGACCATCGATGAAATCGCTTTTCAGACCAATCTCTTGGCACTGAACGCGGCCGTGGAAGCTGCAAGAGCCGGGCAAGCCGGCGCAGGGTTTGCCGTTGTGGCTGACGAGGTTCGGAATCTGGCCAAACGCGCTGCGGAGGCCGCCAAAAACACCGAAGCTTTGATTGAGGGCACCGTGAAAAAAATATCGGAAGGAACCTTGCTGGTAAAGACTACCAACGACGCCTTCAGGGAAGTGGCCGGCAGCACCGCAAAAGTAGGCGAGCTGGTCGCAGAAATCTCGGCCGCATCCTCTGAACAAGCTCAAGGGATCGAGCAGGTGAACATCGCAATCACGGAAATGGATAAGATCACCCAACAGAACGCCGCAACCGCCGAGGAATCGGCCTCAGCCTCTGAAGAAATGAACGCACGGGCCGAAGAGATGAAAGCGTTTGTGGGAGAGCTGGCAGCCATGGTGGGTGGGAATACTGCCATGACGAACGACGGTTCCCACACCGTCAGTCGCCCGAAATCCGCTGGACATGCCGGACAAGTATCCCAAAAAACGCCGGCCGTGGCCCATAAACCTGCTAAGGGAAAAGCCCTCACGCTTCAACAACGGTCCAGAGAGGTTAATCCCGATGATATCATTCCCATGGATGAGAGTGATTTTAAGGATTTCTAAGATAGCCATGAGATAGAGAGCAAAAGACCATTAAGGTACCTGGCATGTTGATAAGGAGAACAAAATGGCAGAATTAAAGCGAGTGATGGATCAGGCTGTAAATGCCATCCCCGAAGCGGGAACAACGATCAAACACACGGACGGGGATGGAGCGCGGCGGAATCCCTGTCCAGTGTATCGCCTTGTTCGGTCATTTGTTTAATGGCTTGCAGATTAACAACGGATTGATTTCTTAAACGTTTTCTGGTTCTAAAATACGCAGACAAAGAATCAAGATCATAATTATGCGCGCATGCAATTTCGTCTTTAATTTTCCATAGTTCCTGAATGATTTTATCAGTCATTTTGAGTCACCCCAACCCTCCCAGCCTCCTCGATTACAACATCCGAGGTATAGAGACAAAATCGATCTCGTTGAGTTTCCCACCAATCAAGGGTCACTTTCTGCCACGCAACGGCTAAGAGATCACTGCTTGGTCGAGCTGTAAGATAAGATACGATCGATGTCTCAATATAAACTGTTTTTTTCACCCTTCTTTCCTTGAACTCACGAGAATACCCTGTATATGAACCCTGTCGGTGATTTATATCACTGACACAAAAGCACTAAAAAGGCAAGGGAGGAACTTGAGAAACAGTGCTGACACACACCAAGACGACCCTGAGTGATCCCGACTCTATCGAACTGGTCAAGAAGACGCCCGGGACGATTTCCTTTAAGCATAACGTTCAATAAAATTGGAATCATCAAATAGAACCCAATTTTATTGGACAACCGCAGTTTCCGGAAGTCTTGTTAAATCATCGATATAAGATTAACCATTTAAATTCATAGCGTTTCAATCATTTATCACATTCTATTTTAAGTTGGCACTTTTCTTGCATTTGTCATTTCAAGGAACTGTATCCGTGAAACTTTTACAAAAATCACCCGGCATTGCGCCTGGCAGCTCCTGATGAATTCGCTGGACCAATTTTGAACAGCTCGGGAAAAGACTTCAGGCGTTTTATTTCCGAACCGGATGACATACTGAGATGCCGGAATACGGCAAATATTTTATTTCTTGATGGAGGAACAATCGAAATGCAAGACAGAATCAGCAAAGTAAACCAAGCGATTCAAACCACCGGCGGCAGAGAAGGAAAATACCTGACATTTACCCTGGCCGGGGAAGAGTACGGCATCGGCATCCTGAAAATCCGGGAGATCATCGGCATGATGCCCATTACCTCGGTGCCCCATGCCCCGGATTTCGTGAAAGGCGTCATCAATCTCCGGGGCAAGGTCATTCCGGTCATTGATTTGAGACTGCGGTTCGGCATGCCTTCCATGGATTATACGGAGCGCACCTGCATCATCGTGGTTCAGATCAATCTGCGGGATACCCCCATCAATATCGGAATCGTGGTGGATTCCGTATCCGAAGTGCTCAACATCAGCGGTGGCGATATTGAAAACGCACCCACGTTCGGAACCCAACTGAATACCAGTTATATCCTGGGCATGGCCAAAATCGAAGGCGGCGTCAAGATTCTTCTGGATATTGATAAGGTGCTGACCGAAAACGAAATCGGGTTGCTGGAGAAGGCGGCGTAAGAAAGAGATATGGGCTATAGGCGATAGGTTGTGAAAAGACAGTATCGAGGATGGACATCAGAAAATAAAATTATTTGATTCATAAAGGATAGATTCGCAATGAAAAACATGAAATTAAGCACCAAATTGATAGGTGGGTTCTTAATAGTGGGATTAATTGTCTTGCTCGTTGGCTTTGTGGGTTGGACTGGTGGCAGAACATCAGATCGAATTACCGCTGAAGTGCATCACTTCGATGGGATCGCAAAGCAGCTTTTACAAAGTGAAATCGACCACCTCAATTGGGCAAGAAAAGTGGGTCAGTTTCAGAGAGATGAGCGGGCAACTGAATTGGGAGTTGAAAAGGATGAACACAAATGCGGTTTTGGTCAGTGGTATTACAGCGAGGAGGGAAAGAAAACTGGAGAGGAAATACCAGAGATTAAGGAACTGCTGAAGCGAATTGAAGATCCCCATAAAAAACTGCATCAATCCGGTCAAGAGTTGGAAAACATGCTGAAGAAGGGTAGTGAATTCCGTAAAGAGGCCGTTGCTTACTACGCGAGCGACATTAGCGCCCGGTTGAGAGATGTGCAGGAGATATTCGGGGAAATCAAGCCAGAAGTAAAGAAGCATGCAGAGGAAAAACAAAAGGCAGCAAGGCTTCAGGTGGAGCAAACCACTATGCTTTCTTTGATAGGCATGATCGTCGGCACGCTTGTTGCTCTGACTCTCGGTATCTTCTTAAGCCGCTCCATCACCGGCCCCATAAATCGGGTCATCAACGGACTTACCGAAGCCTCGGATCAGGTAGCGTCTGCGGCCGGAGAGGTATCCTCCGCATCGCAGTCCCTGGCCGAAGGCTCTTCCCAGCAGGCGGCATCCGTGGAAGAGACCTCATCGTCTCTGGAGGAAATGTCCTCCATGACCAAGCAGAACGCCAGCAACTCCGGACAGGCCGACTCCCTCATGAAACAGGCTAACCAGGTGGTAAATAAGGCCAATGCGTCCATGAGTCAGCTCACCACCTCCATGCAGGAAATTTCTAAAGCCAGCGAGGAAACCTCCAAAATCATCAAGACCATTGATGAAATCGCTTTCCAGACCAATCTCCTGGCTTTGAACGCCGCTGTGGAAGCCGCAAGAGCCGGGGAAGCCGGCGCAGGGTTTGCCGTTGTGGCCGATGAGGTCCGGAATCTGGCCATGCGCGCCGCAGATGCCGCCAAAAACACCGCGGCATTGATTGAAGGCACCGTGAAAAAAGTCACGGAGGGCACCGCGCTGGTAAAGACCACCAACGACGCCTTCAAGGAAGTGGCCGGCACTACCGTAAAAGTGGGCGAGTTGGTCGGAGAAATCGCGGCCGCATCCAGTGAACAGGCACAGGGCATCGCGCAGGTGAACATCGCGGTCACGGAAATGGATAAGGTCACCCAGCAGAATGCCGCAACCGCCGAGGAATCTGCCTCGGCATCCGAAGAACTGAACGCCCAGGCAGAAGAGATGAAAGCGTTTGTGGGAGAGCTGGCAGCCATGGTGAGCGGAAATGTCGCCGTGTCGACCGGCAGTATCCGCAGCGTCAGTCGCCCGAGAGCCGCTGGACATGCCAGGCAAGTACCCCAAAAAGCGCTGGCCGTCGCCAAAAAACCGGCTAAGGGAAAAGCCCTGTCACTCAACCGGTCTAGAGAGGTCAATCCCGATGACATCATTCCCATGGATGAAAGTGATTTTAAGGATTTCTAATTTCCAAAAGAACCTTTTTACCTGAGGAGAGCATCGATGAATCAGACCGGAGCCTTAAAAATCCTGATTGTAGATGACGAAGAAATAGTACGTTATACTCTGGGAGAATTTATCCGGATGTCCGGACATTCTCCGGATCATGCGGAAGACGGTCAGTCGGGCCTGAAAGCCATGCAAAACACCACCTATAACGCGGCGTTTATTGATATACGGATGCCCGGAATGGGTGGCATCCATTTACTCCAGCAAGCGCTGGCGATCCAGCCCCATCTTTCCATCATCGTCATGAGTGGAAATGGCGACGGCGAAACCCGCCAGGAAGCCATGCAGGCCGGTGCTTTCTCTTTTCTATGCAAACCGTTTCGGCTGAAAGAGGTCATCGATATCATCGAGCGGGTGAGCCACAACAAAGAGGCCGACGGCTGATCTCCACATGAAGGCAAAATTAAAACAAGCGTTGATTCAATGATGAAAGCCCTGACAATTTACCTGATACCGCCGGTTCTATCCCTGATAGTCAGCCTGATACTGGCCGGAATCGCAATCCGCACGAAGCCGAGGACGACGGAACTGAAACTGTTTTCGATCGTCTGCCTGTGGTGGGGACTCCTGTCGCCTGTTTTCATCAGCCACCACCTTCTGGACAGTACTGCCCGGATTTTGGTCATTGAACGATTCATCCATTTTTTTTATGTTTTTCTGCCGGCATTAAACATCTTATTCGTGCACCATCTCCTCGGCATCCGCAAAAAAACGGTCGTCTTATGCGCTTTTGTTTTGAGTGCCCTGCTGGCGGTTACAACCCCCACGAACCTATATATCTACGGACTATACAAATATGATTGGGGATATATTGCAAAGGGAGGTCCGGCTTTTCAGATCTTTGGCATTTATTGCATGTTAACGCTTGGTTATGTTGTTTTCCGAACGGTACAACAAGTAAGAAAAGAGAACAATCTCGTCCGGATCCGGAAACAAAAGTATTTTATCTTCTCATTGTGTTTGTCAGGTTTATTGACGATTCTAAATATTCCTTCGATGAATGGATACGATTTATATCCGGCAGGCAACTTTCTGTTCCTGCCCCTGTCCATACTGGCATACGGGGTGCTGAGATATCGTCTGATGGATATTCGCAGCATATTGCTGCAAACCGCATCATGGCTTACCGTATCTTCACTGATACTTGTGCCCAATATGTTTTTTCTGTTGTGGGTTTACAAAATCGCGCCTGCCGCCGGCAACGGGCCATTTATGGTGCTTCTGTTGCTGTGGTTCATTTTTAATTATTATTACCTTCGAAAGCTGCAGCCCGCTATCAACAGCCGTTTTTATCGTAACCGCGACCAGTTGAATTGCGCGGTAAAGGACTTTATCGCCAGCACCGTATTTTTAAAGGATCTGGAAGAACTGGTAACCGAATTTCAGGACTTCGCCAGACGCTGCCTGGCCATCCCGCATACGGCGTTTTTTCTGTTCCGTGACACATCAAGCGAAATGGTCAATCCGATAACCGGCCAAACCCTTGCCATATCCAGCGCTCTGGTGAAATTGCTTGCGTCATGTCCGCGCAGTGTCGGCATCGATATAATAGAGATCCAGCCCATGTATTCGGGTGTGGCGCCGGAATTACTTAAACTGCTGGAAGAAAACGGATTCAGGTATGCGGTTCCGCTTCTTCAGGCGGAACGGCTGGTGGGTCTTGTTCTGTTGCCCCTGCCCGATCATGGCGGCGACCTGTCTCCGGACGAGTTCAATCTGCTGGACCAGTTATCCGTTACGGGGCTGGCCTTCTCCAATTCGGCCATCTACAAGAATATTGCCGATCTCAAAGTGAATCTTGAAAAGCGGACCGTTCAATTGACACGTGAAGTTGAAGAGCGCCGGCGAATCGAGGAAGCCCTTCGAAAAAGCGAGGAAAAACACCGGCTCATGTCCGAAAGCATTAAGGATGTGATATGGACCCTCGATATGACCCTTTCCATCACCTACATCAGCCCTGCCGTTAAAAAAATGCGAGGGTGGTCGGTAGAGGAGTGCATGGGTTTTTCCTTGGATCAGTTCATGACTCCCGAATCCGTTGAAAGGGCCAGAAACGCGATGATTGAAGTGCTCCTTTATGGAGAGAAAACGGGGGATTTCAGCCGTCATGTGACGCTTGAGCTCGAACAGTATAAAAAAACGGGGGAAACGATACAGACGGAGGTTTCCGCCTCATTCGTGGTGGATAACCATGGGCGCCCTTGCGGCATATTGGGTGTGACTCGGGATATTTCCGAACGTGTGCGGGCACTCGAAGAGCGGGAAGAGCTCAGGGAACAGCTCGAACGATCAAAGAAGATGGAATCGCTGGGGATGCTGGCCGGCGGTGTTGCCCACGACCTGAACAATATCCTTTCCGGTATCATGACCTACCCCGAAGTCATCATGATGAAACTGCCCGAAGATAGCCCGCTGATAAAGCCGCTACAGACGATTCAGCGATCCGGGCAACGGGCTGCCGCTGTTGTCAGCGATCTGTTGACTATTGCCAGGGGTGTGGCCAGTAGTCGGGAGGTCACGGATCTGAATCATCTGGTCAGTGAATATCTGGCATCTCCTGAACATGCGGACCTGTTGGCGCGCCATCTCCACGGTCATGTGGATATCCGCCTTGGGGAAGGCCTGTGGCATATCAGTTGTTCCAGAATACACATCGGAAAAGCGCTGATGAACCTCATGGCCAATGCCATGGAAGCCCTGGATCAATCCGGGATCGTAACGGTCAGCACGGAGAACCGCATTGTGGATCGTCCAATCCAAGGCTACGACATTGTCAATATTGGTGAATATACGGTACTGAGCGTCTCGGATACGGGTGGCGGGATTTCGCCGGATGATCTGGGCAGGATTTTTGAACCATTTTACACCAAAAAAGAGATGGGGCGTAGTGGGACCGGACTGGGTCTGGCCATTGTGTGGAACACGGTTCAGGAGCATCAGGGTTATGTTACTGTGACCAGCGGCCAAAACGGTACGCGCTTCGACCTGTATTTCCCAAGCACCCATTCAAATATTGCAGCCGAAGAATCCAGCACCCCTATCGACGCTTTTATGGGAAAGGGTGAAACCATTCTGGTCGTGGACGATGACCCGACCCAGCGGGAAATCGCCTCGGCGATGCTCTCCTTTTTAGGGTATCATGTCAACACGGCGGATAGCGGTGAGGCCGCCGTGGCCTATATCAAAGACGCTTCCGTTGATCTCATTCTCCTTGATATGATGATGCCTGGAATGAATGGCCGTGAAACTTACGAGGCGATCAGCCGGATTCGGCCGGGGCAAAAAGCCGTTATTGCCAGTGGTTTTTCCGGAACCGATGATGTTAACGAAGCCCAGCGCATGGGTGCGGGGGTGTTGCTGAATAAACCTTATTCCATTGAAAAATTGGGGCATGCGGTGATGTCCGCACTGGCTTTATAACTGCTGCAAAGCCTGCATCCTGCCGGCCATGGATATACTTAAACAGAATCAATTCTTATCGGAAAGGGATATCGTCAATGAAAACTAAATGTGCTCTGTTTTATGCAGTTCTGGCGTGTTTTTTTGTGCTTGTCATAATTCCACAGGGTTTCGGCGACGATTCAAAAAGCGGATCGCAAGGAGATCCAAAAACCGTGAGTCTTATCATGAAAACGCTCACCAATCCTTTTTTTATCGAAATGGAAAAGGGCGCCAGACGGGCGGAAAAAGAACTGGGGATTCGTCTTCTGGTCAAGACCGGCGCCAAGGAAACCTCCATCGATCAGCAGATCGGCATTGTCGAAGACATGATCCGGCAGCGTATCGATGCCATTGTTATCGCTCCCGGAAGCTCAACCGATCTCGTTCCGGTTCTTAAAAAAGCCCAAAGCGCCGGTATATGGATCGTCAATATCGATAACCGGCTGGACCCCCATCTTTCAGCTAAGATGGGGCTTGTCAATGTTCCTTTTATCAGTGTTGATAATATTCAGGGTGCCTATCTGGCTGCCAAAAATATCATTCAGAAGGTTCAGCCGCCGGCTAATGCAGCTATTCTGGAAGGCATTCGGGCCGCAACCAATGCGGCGCATCGTAAGCAGGGTGCTATGAAGGCGTTTCAGGAAAATCCCGGCATTCAAATAGCGGCAATGGACACCGCCAACTGGAAAATCGATGAGGCGTTTACCGTGACATCAAAAATTTTTACCGAGCATCCGAACGTGAATCTTCTCTTCTGTGCCAACGATATGATGGCCCTGGGCGCGATTCAATATCTGCAGGGAGCGGGAAAAACCCATGTTCAGGTTGCCGGTTTTGATGCGCTACCCGAGGCTGTAACTGCGATTCGGGATGGTAAACTCCAGGCAACCGTGGATCAGAATGCGGGCCAGCAGGGCTATCTTGGCGTGAAGTATGCCGTCGATCTGATTCAGGGTAAAAAACCCCCGCTTGAGACATTCATCGACGTCAACCTCATCACCCGAGAAAATCTGCCGTGAAACTCAGCACATCACCATTGGTCAGACCCTCCCTGGCCCGAAGTGTTATCGGTTATGTCGTTCTGATCGGTCTCGTTCCGTTGATCAGTCTTGGCGCTGTTTCATATGGCATTTCCCGTTCCGCGGTCCATGAAAAGGTTCAGAGCTACACCACGGAACTCATGACGGAAAAGAAAAATTATCTGAATCTGCTCATGCGTGATGTGGAAAGCCTGATGATGAGCCTGTCGAGTCAGGAAGATATCCGAAGTGTGCTTCAGGACACCGCCGAATCAAAAAAGCTGGGCAACGATTTCGAACGGCTGTCAACCCAGGCAAAGATCGGCTATATTCTGAGCGGATACATCAATCTGGCCGGCATTATTTCTATTGATCTGTTTTCCTCGACAGACGCCCATTATCACGTGGGCGAAACCCTTGTAACCGGAGAAATTCAAAAATCTTTCAAGGAGCAGGTCTTTGCAGAAGCGGCCAATGATAGGCGATCCGTGATATGGATGGGGATCGTCGATAGCATCATTGTCAATTCCGAGCATCCCAAGGTCATTGCTGCAGTTAAAATTATCCGGCAATTTGACGCACAAACCGCGGAAGAGCGCCCCACCGGTTTTTTGGTCGTATCATATGATCCCACCGTGTTACATCAAAGTTTTCAACGTAAAGGCCATATCGGGCAGATATTCCGGGTGATCGATCAGCATCACCGGATTGTCAGTGATCCGGATATGAATCAAATCGGCAGGTTGCTCGATTTGCCGTTGGGAGCCGCGATCAATTCACAATCAGGCTTATTTCGCATCAAGGTGGAAGGCCAGGACACCCTGATATTATATGATCGATTTGAAGACAGCAAATGGATTCTCTTGAGTTTTATACAGACGGCGCAAATTGACGCTCAGGTTTTGGGTATTGCGCGAAATACCCTGTTAACCACAGTGATCAGCTCTGTACTGGCTATTTTATTCATTATTCATTTTTCAAAGCGCGTGGTTGCTCCCATCAAGGATATCACCGAGCGCTTCAAGGCCATTCGGGATGGCAGACCGGAGTCGGACCTTCACCTGACAACCACAGCAAAGGATGAGATCGGCGAGTTGGTCTTGTGGTTTAACACGTTTCTGAAAAGCCTGGCAGAAAAACGGCTAACAGAAGAAGAACTTCGTACAGCCAAAGAGACTGCCGAAGCAATGGGAAGGGAGCTGATCCAAAGTAATGAGGAGCTTAGTCAGGCAATCGAAATGGCCAACCGGATGGTTGTGGAAACAGAACTGGCCACAGCCGCAAAAAGTCAATTTCTGGCGAATATGAGCCACGAAATCCGCACTCCTCTCAACGCAATCATCGGGATGGCGGACCTGCTGGCAGACTCCGAATTAACCTTGGAACAACGCGAATATGTGAAGATATTTATTTCCTCCAGTGAAAATCTTCTCAATCTGATCAATGACATATTGGATTTCTCCAAAATCGAAGCAGGCCATTTACGGCTGGAACAACTTGAATTCAGCCTTTTGGAGTTGATGGCGGACATTGGAGCCATTCTTCAGATACAGGGCCGCAGCAAAGGTCTTGAATCCAACTGGTCCATAGACCCGGATGTCCCGGTTCAACTGCTGGGAGATTATAGCCGTTTGCGACAGATTTTATTGAATCTCGTTGGTAACGCCCTGAAGTTTACCGAGCAAGGATCAATTACTCTCGCTGTTCATCGCATTCCCCAAACTGAACAGAAAGCCGTTTCAAACGATGTGCAACCGGTGCTTTTGGAGTTCAGTGTCCGGGACACTGGCGTGGGTATTCCGGAGAATAAACTGGACACCATTTTTAATTCTTTCACCCAGGTGGACGCCTCCGTCACGCGTCGTTTTGGTGGAACAGGTCTGGGTTTGACCATATCCAAAAAACTTGCTGAGCTTATGGGTGGAACGTTCTATGCCACCAGTCAGCTCGGGCAGGGGAGCGATTTCCGGTTTACCGTGCAATTGCGGCCGCTCTCAGCCTCCTCACCTGCCATGGTCCCCGCCCCTTCATTGAATGTCTCTCCTTACGGGCCAAACATTTCGAATGGGCTGTCCGCACTATCATCAGGTATGCTGGAAAATCTGCCCACCCGGCGGATTCTGGTGGTTGATGATATTGAACATAATCTGTTTTTGATGCAGGCATTTCTCAAAGATTCCTGCTGGCGGCTAACACTCGCCCGAAATGGATTGGAAGCAGTGGAACACCTTCAGATGCAACCCTTTGATTTGATTTTAATGGATATGCAAATGCCCGTCATGGACGGATATACAGCAACCAAAACCATCCGACTGCGGGAGACCCATGAGAATCGACCCAGAGTCCCCATCATCGCACTCACGGCTCATACCTTCAGAGAAGAAGTTGAGAAATGCCTGAGCACTGGCTGTGATGCTCACCTCAGTAAACCCATCCGTAAGGAGAAATTGCTGACCACGATGATCCAGCTCCTGGACACATTTTCAACTCGGACAGTACCCACTGCTCCAGACCAAGAGACCCTTACAACAAACTTTGAATTCGATCCGCTAACCGATGAGGAAAAAGAGCTGGAGGATATTATTCCGGTCTCGGTGGATTCCGACCTGGTTGAGCTGATTCCGGATTTCCTTCAAAGCATCCGGGACGAGATACCTCGTCTGTCAATGCTGTTGGATGAAAGTAATTATGCCGATATCCAAAGAATAGGCCACTCCCTCAAAGGTGTCGGGGGCGGGTACGGCTTTCAGAGAATTACCGATCTGGGGGCGCAAATCGAGCAGGCAGCCCGGAGCAGTCAGCATGATGGCATTGAACTGGGAATTGCCGATCTTCGGGACTACCTGGCACGGGTTCAAATTATAACCAAGTTATAGTCGTTTCGATAGTCAGATCCGGTTGATATGGGTCGATTTTGCGGGGAGAACATAAATGGAAAAAACACCGTTAATTCTAATAACCGACGATAACCTTTGGCAGCAAAAATTGATTGAAGTCACCCTGAGCGGCATGGGGTATCGGATTATTACTGCCGCTGATGGGGAACAAGCCCTGTCCCTGGTAATCCAATACATGCCCGATGTCATTTTGCTCGATATCCAGATGCCCAAAAAAAATGGATTTGAAGTTCTATCCGAGGTGAAACAAAACGAGGCGACCCGGGGTATTCAGGTGGTAATGGTCACCGGATCAGAGGAAAACGAAGCCCGGGCTCGGGCGCTGGAACTGGGTGCGGACGATTTTCTGATGAAACCCGTGGATCGGGTTTTGCTCAAAGCCCGGATTCAATCCTCGGTTAAACTCAAAGCCTATTATGACCACATCAAGTCCTATCAGAAGCTTCTGGAGGCCGAGGTGGATCAGAAAACCCGACAATTGCGCGAAGCATTTGATCAGCTCAAGAAAAGTTCTCTGGAAACCATTTATCGGCTGGCCCGAGCCGCCGAATTCAAAGACGAAGACACGGGTGACCATATTCTCCGCATGAGCCACTCTGCTGAAGTACTGGCGGAAGGTATGGGATATGACAAAAAACAACGGGACATGATTTTGTATGCCTCTCCCATGCATGATGTGGGCAAAATCGGCATACCGGATCGGATTTTGCTTAAACCCGGCCGGTTGGATCCCGAAGAATGGGATATCATGAAAAGCCACGCCATCATCGGTTCCCGAATTCTGGAAGGTTCAAGTTCCGAGATTGTTCAATTGGCCGAAGTGATAGCCTTGTCTCATCATGAAAAATGGGATGGATCCGGTTATCCCCAGGGTTTGAAAGGAAAAGACATTCCTCTGGCCGGCAGAATCGTGGCGGTGGCGGATGTATTCGACGCGCTGTTAAGCGACCGGCCCTATAAAAAAGCGTTCACGGTCGATAAAGCACTGGCTATCATGAGGGAGGGCCGCGGAGTTCATTTTGATCCGGATGTATTGGACGTTTTCTTCTCCCGCCTGGAGCGTCTGCTGGAAATACATCGAGCAGGACGTGGTACGTGTCACCCAATCCGGGATAATACGTGAAATACTTTTTGTTATCGGCGCTGCAACACATATAATACCAAAATGCATACATCAACAAATTCATGGGAGATCACGATATGATTTTTTTGTCAAAGATGAAGTTCACCTGGCGTCTTGTTGGGCTCACCGCTTTTCCTTTTGTTGCTTTTCTGGTCGTATCCGTATGGGGGGTGGTACTGCAGAAATTCGAGGAAAAATCCATCGCGGAGTTGATGAAGACCAATATTGTCCTTGCCAGTGCCGAATCAGACCTGGTCAACGAACTGCAAAAGGAGCGGGGCATGTCGGCTCTATTCCTCAACAAGGGCCTGGATAAAAGCGCCATCGATACACAGCGGCAGCAGAGCGATAAAGTCCTGTCCCCTTTTCGGAAAGCGCTGGATTTCGGACAGATCGGACAAGAAAACAAACGCAAGGCCCTGGAAGGACTTGACGCCCTGGATAGCCTGAGACAGGCGGTCGACGGCGGGCTGTCGGTCAAGGAAAACATCCAGCGCTATTCGCAGATCATCGGCCGGCTTCTGGACCTGGGCACGGCAATTGCCAATGCGCCAACGACCAAGGGGATCGGCAAGGTTCTGCTCACCCTCAACCTGCTTGAGGCAGCCAAGGAAAATGCCGGCAAACTCAGGGCGACCATGTCAAGTCTGCTGGCCGCCAACCGGCCCCTGTCTATCGAGGGCATCCAGGCGATTGTCGGCTTGAAAGCAAACGTTGATGTCAATCTGGATTCGCCTGCTTTGGCGCTCTCCCGGGAAAGCAGGGAAAATCTGGATCAATTCCGCAAGAGCGACGCGTGGAAAGAGGTTGACCGTGTTTTCGTCCTGATGGTCGGCAAGGCCGCAGAGGGAGAATTCGGGGTGGATGGCGCGGGTTTCTTCCGCACCATTACGACCCAGGTTGAAAACATTGGTTCTCTGGTCAAGAATGAGACCGCGTGGACGATGAAACGGGCCGATGAAATCGGCTCGCAAGCAGCGACCGGAATGATGGCAACCATGGCCATGATTTTGGTCATATCGGTGTTACTGCTGGCGTTGGGCTACGGGGTCATCCGCAGCATCACCGGCCCTCTAAAGCGGGTGAGCAACGGACTGTATACCGCGGCGAACGAAGTCTCTCTGGCCTCAGGAGAGATCTCATCGGCCAGTCATTCCTTGGCCGAGGGCGCATCGGAGCAGGCTGCATCCATCGAGGAAACCTCTTCATCCCTTGAGGAGATGTCCTCCATGACCAAGCAGAATGCCGGCAATGCCGGGCAGGCCGATTCCCTGATGAAACAGACCAACCAGGTGGTCAACAAGGCCAACACATCGATGAATCAGTTGACCACATCCATGCAGGAAATCACAAAAGCCAGCGAAGAGACTTCCAAAATCATCAAGACCATCGATGAAATCGCGTTCCAGACCAATCTTCTGGCCTTGAACGCCGCAGTCGAGGCGGCCCGTGCCGGAGAAGCCGGCGCCGGATTCGCCGTGGTTGCGGATGAAGTGAGAAACCTGGCCATGCGTGCCGCGGAGGCTGCCAAAAACACAGCCACGCTCATTGAAGGCACGGTAAAAAAGGTTACCGATGGATCGGCGCTGGTAAAGACCACCAACGACGCCTTCAAGGAAGTGGCCAATAACGCCGCAAAAGTCGGCGAGCTGGTGGGTGAAATCGCGGCCGCATCCAGTGAACAGGCCCTGGGCATTGAGCAGGTGAACATTGCGGTTACGGAAATGGATAAAGTCACCCAGCAGAATGCCGCCAATGCCGAGGAATCGGCTTCGGCGTCCGAAGAGTTGAACGCCCAGGCAGAAGAGCTGAAAGCGTTCGTAAATGAACTGACAGCCATGGTGGGCGGAAACGCCGCCGTGCCGACCGGCGGACACCGCACCGTTAGCCGCCCGAAAGCCGCGATACACACCAGGATAGCACCCAAAAATGCGCGGGCCGTTGTCAAGAACCCTGCAAAGGGGAAAGCCTTATCGTCTCTCCGGTCCAGAGAGGTCAATCCCGATGACATCATTCCCATGGATGAGAGTGATTTCAAGGATTTCTAATTCCCGAGCACATCATGGGCACGGATCAATTATATGGTCCTTTTTTGAATGCAAAAGGAGTCCGATAATATCGACGACTGACACAAAGTTGCCATTAAATGCGACTGCAGGAGAAACAACAGATAGATGACCGCCAGATACTGTCCAATAGAATTGGAATCAACAACGTCGCAAGACCCTCCAAAATCCAGTTTTATTGGACAACCGTAGTTTCCGGCAATCCTGTTACTTTATCGATAAACACATCTATCTGTTTTAATTGCATTTAAATTATTTATTAAAGCATTCTCTCGATTGGCACTTTTCTTGCTGAAGTACCATTTCAAGGAACTGAATCGGTAGTTGACGAAGTCGCAGCCAGAATCATCAATGCAATGAACGACAAAATCCATATGAAAGAGAGAAAACAATGAAAAACCGAAGTCTAAATTTCAAACTTCTTGCAGGTGGCACATTGTGCATACTGATTCCACTTCTGGTATTCGGTATAATTACGGACATTCAGTTGTCAAGGACCATAAAGGCAACTAATGAACAAAATACGATCAACATCGCAAAAAGTCTGTCCGGTTTAACCTCGCTGGCACTGCAGCAGGTAATCGATCTTGCCAAAGATCTGGCCGTGGGAAATACCACCATCGAAGTGGCCGCCAAGGTGGCTGAAGTCGGCATTGCGGGTTCATCTGAAGACATTCAGCGACTGGAACGAAAACTGGTCAATACCATGAAGCAAATCGGTGAAAAATATGAAAACATCGTCGTATGTAATGCGGAAGGCATTATTTACGCCGAAAGCGTGAGCGGCACTAAAGGGATATCTGTAAAGGACCGGAAATATTTTCAAGATGCCAAAGCCAACAAAATTGATTTGCCAGGCGCGGTGAAATCCAAAATGTCCGGAAATCCGATAGTACCCATTTGCATTCCGATTCTTTCTCCGTCGGGACAGTTCACGGGAGCCCTGGCAATTATCCTCAAAATTGATTTTCTGACTGAAAAATTTCTATCCGTCAAGCTCGGAAAAACCGGATATGTGTTTATGGTGGATCGAAATGGAATCGTCATTGTCCATCCTAACCCCAAAAACATTCTTGAACTCGATATGAAAACCCTAAAAGGAATGGAGTCGATTACGAATAAAATGTTGTCGCATCAAACGGGTGTTGAAACTTATGCCTTTGAGGGTATTGAAAAAGTAGCCGTTTTTTCCCCTGTGGATTTAAATGGATGGAGTGTTTGTGTTAACCAGCCGATGGATGAACTCATGAGTTCCGTCTTTGCACTGCGAAAGACCATGATTCTTGTGGCTCTTTTTTTACTTGGCATCACGCTGGTGGCCGTCTGGTTTTTCAGCCGCAGCATTTCAAAACCCATCAATCAGATTATTGACGGACTCAATGAAGGTGCAGACCAGGTGGCATCTGCGGCCGGCGAGGTGTCTTCCGCCAGCCAGACCCTGGCGGAAGGCTCGTCTGAACAGGCGGCCTCCATCGAAGAAACCTCTTCCTCACTGGAGGAAATGTCCTCCATGACCAAACAGAACGCCAGCAACTCCGGGCAGGCCGACTCTCTCATGAAACAGGCCAACCAGGTGGTGAACAAGGCCAATACGTCCATGGGCCAGTTGACCACTTCCATGCAGGAAATCTCCAAAGCCAGCGAGGAAACCTCCAAAATCATCAAGACCATCGATGAAATCGCTTTTCAGACCAATCTCTTGGCACTGAATGCGGCCGTGGAAGCTGCAAGAGCCGGGGAAGCCGGCGCCGGATTCGCGGTTGTGGCCGATGAAGTTCGAAATCTGGCCATGCGGGCAGCCGATGCCGCCAAGAATACCGCGGCATTGATTGAAAGCACCGTGAAAAAAGTCACGGAGGGAACCGCGCTGGTAAAGACCACCAACGACGCCTTCAAGGAAGTAGCCGCCAGCGCTGCAAAAGTAGGCGAGCTGGTCGCTGAAATCGCGGCCGCATCCACGGAGCAGGCCCAGGGCATCGAGCAGGTAAACATCGCGGTCACGGAAATGGATAAGGTCACCCAACAGAACGCCGCAACCGCCGAGGAATCCGCTTCGGCATCCGAAGAGCTGAACGCTCAGGCAGAGCAGATGAAGGGCATGATCAATGAACTGGTAGCCATCGTGGGCGGGAGTACAGTGGTATCGCAGGGCCGTACAAACGTCGCCAGACGCCCGAAACCCCCTGCACATGCCAGACACTCACAAAACAAGGCATTAGCCGTCACCAAAAAACCAACTAAGGGAAAAGCTCTGTCAGTCCACCGGTCCAGAGAGGTCAATCCCGATGACATCATTCCCATGGATGAGAGTGATTTCAAGGACTTCTAATTCCCGAAGGAACCTATTCAATTTCTCAATCGTTTATGATTCGTTTGTTCCCGAACGATCATGACAGTACATAGCAATGTTGATAAGGAGAACAAAATGGCAGCTTTTACACAAGTGATGGATCAGGCCGTACATACGATGGCCGACAGGGAAGGAAAATACCTGACCTTCAGTCTGGCAAATGAAGAATACGGCATCGGAATACTTAAGATTAAAGAGATCATCGGGTTGATGCCCATCACCACCGTTCCGCAGACGCCCGAATTTGTCAAAGGGGTCATCAACCTTCGGGGCAAAGTGATACCGGTGCTGGACCTGCGACGCCGATTCGGCATGGAACCCATGGATTACACGGAACGCACGTGCATCATCGTGGTGGAGATGGCGGGAACGGCCGGAAATATAATGATCGGCGTAGTGGTAGATTCGGTTTCCGAGGTACTGAGTATCAAGGCCGACGTTATTGAGGAAACCCCGGTTTTCGGGACGAAACTCAACACGGATTATATTCTTGGCATGGCCAAGATCGGAAAAAGCGTCAAGATTCTCCTCGATATCGATCGGATCCTGGGTGCCAATGATATTGCGCAACTGGAACAAAAGACAGTGAAATAACCATCAGAATCCGGCTCCGGATTGCCGTATCCATTAACAAAATAGTCCCTATGGATGAACCACTGAAATCATAGTTGTTGCAGTTTGACGTGGGAAACCACGTCACCTGTTTCGCACAAAAGAAAAAGGAGTTCTAACATGAAGAGAATCATGGGTAATTTGAAAATGTTTTATAAGATGATGATTTCACCTCTGGTGGTTATCCTCTTTTTAATTGTTTTGGCCTTTTTATCGTTCAATGCATTTTCGAAACAGAAGGCTTCCACCCATGACATTTTTAATAACCGCTTCAATAACTACCAGGAAAGCGCCGCAGTCATTATCGATTTGACGAATGTTCATCTCAATTTTTATAAAATCATCGGTTGGGCCAACGCCAATTATGATTCAAAGAAGATCGAAGCATTTACCAAAGAACAATTGACGCTTTTAGAAAAAACCGTCGGATTTATGACGGGGGTGATTGGTTCTCAAAAGATAAACGATAAAGAAAAAGGATACTACGAACAGGCTCTGGCCGAGGCTTTGAAATACGACCAGACCGTCCGTCAGGTCATCAATATGGTAGCCGCCGAAGATACGTCAACCGCTTCAATAATTATGGGGCAAGCCGATGATAGTTTTCAGCTTTTGAATAAGAGCCTGTCCGAACTGATGGTGCTGGAGAAGACATTGAGCAAGGCGAAATATGATGAATCCGTGGCCGGTATCGACGCGGTCATCAAGCAGTTTGCAGCAGTATCGATTATTGCCATCGTCATTTCTTTATTGTTGAACATCTTGATGGGCCGAATGATCGTCAAGCCTTTGCATGAAACGATTGCTGTGATTGGAAAAATCGCTGAAGGGGACTTAACCCAGGAGATCGCCGTCACATCCAGGGACGAAATAGGAGATTTGGCCCACTCGGTCAATCTGATGTGTGAGAAGATGGGAGAGGCCGTAGGACAGTCAGTAGCCACTTCGCAGATGCTGTCCGAGGCGGCTTCGGAGCAGGCGGCAGCCTTGGAGGAGACGTCATCTTCAATGGAGGAGATGTCGGCCATGATCGGAAAGAATGCCGAAAACACCGCCCAGGCGAATGCGCTGATGGTAAAGGCCAAGCAGATGACGGAAAGTGCGAACGGGTCGATGGACGAGCTGACGCAATCGATGTCCGAGATCGGCCATGCGAGTGAGCAGACCCAAAAGATCGTCAAGACGATCGATGAGATCGCTTTCCAGACAAACCTGTTGGCCCTGAATGCAGCCGTGGAAGCGGCCAGGGCCGGAGAAGCCGGGGCCGGGTTTGCCGTAGTGGCGGATGAAGTGAGAAACCTGGCCATGAGAGCGGCGGAGGCAGCCAGGAACACCTCGGGACTGATGGGAGATATCGTCAGCAAGGTGAAGGCGGGAGAACGATTGGTGGGGGCGACCAGCAGTTCCTTTAAGCAAGTGGGTACGACATCGGCGCAGGTGGTTGTGTTGGTGGGGGAGATAGCGGCGGCTTCTCAGGAGCAGTCCCAGGGGATATCGCAAGTCAACAAGGCTGTGGTGGAGATGAGCACGGTAACGCAGCAAAATGCAGCCAGTTCCGAGGAGTTGGCTGCCACCATGGCGATGTTCAGGACAAACTATACGGGTGTTAAGAATTCTTCCCGCCGTAAGGGTCCGGTAAAAGTCGGCAAGCCCCTTGCTGCACTTCCGGAGAAGACAGGAGCCGATAACCGGTTTTAACCGGCACATGATAGCCGCCTGGAAATGACAATAGATAGGCGGACGACATCGAAAAGACAGGATTTGGATTTACCCCAATAACGGGGGCTTTTTCACTAAACAAACGGAGGTCCAAAATGAAGAAAATACTGAAGGGGATTTTGTTGGTCACGTGTATGGTTTTTGGAATGACTCTCATGGCGCAGGCATCGACACTTGAAGAGGCCAAGGCGTTTGCTGAAAAAGCCGCCGCCTATATGAAAGCCAATGGGAAAGACAAGGCGATCGCCGAGTTCAATAACCCCAACGGGGAGTTTGTAAAAGGGGATCTGTATATCTTTGTCCAGGATTTTAACGGAATGATGTTGGCCCACGGAGGAAACCCGAAACTCGTGGGGCAGAGTCTCCTTGAAATGAAGGATCCTGCAGGTAAATATTTTGTTAAGGAACAGATAGATCTGGCCAAGTCAAAAGGGAGCGGCTGGATTGAATACAACTGGACCAATCCTGCAACCAAGAAGGTTCAGAATAAAAAGTCCTGGATTCAGAGGATTGAGGGAACGGATATATACGTCGGCTGTGGAATATTCCAATAACAAACTCGGGATGATGGCTGAGGAGGCATGAGCCTCTTCAGCTGGAAGATGCGGATTTTTAAATACAGTGGTAAAAGAAGACTCTTCTCCTCTTCCTGTTGAAACGCCATTCCTTGACCCCGCCGGCAGACATATAAGCACATCGTTCTAAAGAATTGAAATCGACAAAGTCGCATTATCCTTCAGAATCCAATGATATTGGACTACCGCAGCTTCCGGCAACCCTGTTATTTTCTCGATAAATACCTATATCTGTTTTTAATTTATATTATTTCATAAAAGGCATTCTATATTGGCACTCATGTTGCTTATATAATTTTAAGAAGCTGAGCTATTGAATGCAATCTATTGACATTAATCACCAGCCAGCGATATCAATAGCGATTTAAAGGCATATAAAAAGAGGACCACATGAAAATATTGAAACGGGTCGCGTCGTTGCTCTCAGGCGTCGCAATTTGTTTTTTGACTTCAATGGCTTGTGCCCAAACTCCACAGCAACAGCCCGTCCCTTCGCCGTTGATCGCCGCGGGGTCCGGAGTCAATCTGGGAATCACGCGACTCCTGGCAAAGGCCTTTATGAACCATCATCCTCGGATAACAATCGAAGTTCCCGGAAGTATTGGCACGAAGGGGGCCATAACCGCAGTTGCAGACGGCGCCATAACCCTTGGCCTGATATCACGGTCCCTGAAGGCGGATGAAAAATCGCCGGGACTTATGGCCCGGCCGTTTGCTCGCGTGCCGATCGTCGTGGGTGCTCACCCTACGGTAGCAGACGACGAAATCACGTTTCAGGAACTGGTCGATATTTACAGGGGAACAAAAACGCGGTGGAAAGACGGCAATGAAATCATTGTCCAGACCAGAGAATCATTTGATAGCGGCTTTCAGGTGCTTGAGAAGGAAATCCCGGGATTCAAGGAAGCCTTTGCGGAGAGCTACCAGGCGAAACGATGGGCCGTCTATTTCACGGATCAGGATGCAAACCGCGCGCTCTCGACAACGCGTTACGCCATCGGGATTTCGGATCTTGGCATGATCGTTGCCGAGCACCTGGACATCAAGGTCCTGAAGCTAAATGGAATCGTCCCAAGTCCTGAAAGTCTTCTCAGTGGTCAATACCCGCTGAGAAGGGAACTCTCTTTTCTTTATCGAAACGAAACTCTCTCGGAAGAGGCCAACGCTTTTTTGAATTTCGTCCGCTCCGATGAGGGTGCCCACATATTGAAATCCAATGGGTACCTACCGGTGAATTAGGAGTACTCCATGACCCAAGCAGAGGAGCGCGAAACACTTTCCAAACAGCTTGCCGGAAAATTGTTTCCATTGGCCCTGGTGATCGGCTTTCTTATTACGTTTGTCGTTCCGGGTGTATATTATGCCCTTGAATACGGACGCGCCTCGGTTGAGGCACACACTCATGCTACAAGGCTTGCCCACGATATCGGAAACCTGGCATCAGAAACTCCCGGCCTCTGGAAATATCAGGCTACAAAATATGCACAGATTTTGTCTGATTTTGTTTCCGGCAGGGAAATAATGGATATTCTTGTTCTGGATGAAAAGGGTAGGCGCGTTACTTACTATGAGCATACGGAAACAGTAGATCGTCTAACGGGTAGCCTGCATATTCACGGTGATCCGGCTCCGATCATGTTCAATAATCGAAAGCTCGGGGAAGTAGAGGTGACCGTACCGGCTTACAACATCATACTCAAAACATTTTTTTCTTTTTTGATCTGCATGGCCATGGGCTCTGGCCTGGCGATTCTGGTCTATCGCTACCCGCTGAGAGTTACTTCCGAACTGGAAAGAACAATCATTGAGTATCAGGAGACGCTTGAAGAGAAAGTGGAACAACGCACCATCGCGCTTAAAGACGCCTCTGAAAAGGCTATCCGCTTGTCCGAAGAGACAAAGGCCGCCAGTCAGGCCAAATCACAGTTTCTCGCAAACATGAGCCACGAAATACGCACACCCATGATCGGCGTGCTTGGCATGACCGAATTGCTGCTGGTCACCGATCTCAATGAAAAGCAGCATCATCTGGCTGAAACGGTGCTTCAATCGGGCACAGCGCTCCTGAGCGTGCTGAATGACATCCTGGATTACTCAAAAATCGAGGCGGGCAAGCTGGAACTCGAGTGCATCGACTTCAACCTTCGCGAGTGCGTTGAAGAGGTCATGCAACTCCTCGCTGAAAGAGCCCAGCAGAAGGGCAACGAACTGTTATGCCAGATTTCCGATGATGTCCCCCTCGGCTTGATCGGCGATTCCGGACGACTGCGACAGATCTTAATGAACCTTGTCGGAAATGCCATAAAGTTCACTGAACGCGGAGAAATCCTCGTCCGCGTGACCGTCCTGGAGAAAAAAGAAGATTACGGGCGCCTGTGCTTTGAAATCCGCGACACGGGCATAGGAATCGAGCCGGAAGCTCAAAACCGTATTTTTGAAGCATTCTCACAGGCGGACGGAACCACGACACGAAGATATGGCGGCACGGGGCTCGGTCTGCCAATCAGCAAACAATTGGTCGAGATGATGGGCGGAGAAATTGCGGTGGTAAGTACGCCGGAAAGCGGCAGTACTTTCCGTTTCACGGTGCGCATGAAAACGGGCGTTCCGCCACGACCGCGGGCAAAGGCGCTCCATACCGAAGAAATCAAGGGCCTGCATGTTCTGGTTGTCGATGACAATGCGACCAATCGTGACATCCTGCACCAGCAGGTTCTGTCCTGGGGCATGCGAAACGGGTGTGCCGAGAACTCCCGGGAAGCCCTGAAAATCCTCAGGGAATCCACGGAAAATGGAGATCCTTACGATCTGGCCATACTGGACATGATGATGCCCGGAATGAACGGCCTTGAACTGGCCCGGGCCATCAAGGCCGATCCGGCCATTACCGCCCTGCCCGTCATTCTGCTGACATCTTTTAGCGATAATTATGACGCGGAAACCTTGAATCAAGCCGGCATTTGCGCCTGCCTGACAAAGCCGGCGCGCAAGTCCCAGCTTTTCAATTGCATCGTCGCCGCAACACGCGTCGCACCCGGCGAAGTTTCCCCGAAGATCTTTAAAAATAACCCCCTTGAGATACATCAGGCCTTTCCCGGAACGCATGTTCTTCTTGCCGAGGACAATCTCGTGAACCAGGAAGTCGCCGGTGAGATGCTGAAAAGTCTTGGGTGCCATGTCAAAGTGGTGTCCAACGGGCAGGAAGTTCTGGCGGCGCTCTCGATTACTTCGTTTGACCTTGTTCTCATGGACTGCCAGATGCCATTGCTGGACGGCTACGAAGCCACTCGGATCATCCGGGAAAAAGAGGCGCGGGAATCGGAGGCTTTGCCTCAACTACGACAAGGTATTCGCCGAACTCCCATCATCGCACTGACCGCGCACGCGATGCAGGGAGACCGGGAACGATGCATTGCAGCCGGAATGGATGATTACCTGAGCAAGCCATTCAGCCTGGATGGGTTATTGACTGTTATGAAACGATGGCTGTCTTCGAATCCGGGGGGATCTGACGCATCGGAAACTGGATTTCTTGAGCGGCTCTCTCGGAAGAGATTGAGAAAATGAATGAGATAAAGGAGTGATCATGATATCATGGGCTGAAATCCCGCAAGGAAGGATCGAAATGACAAGTTGGTATAAAGCAGGTTTTCTCAGCTTGACGTATTTTGCGGCGATCACAGTCGCTTTATCCTTTACAATGACCGGCATCGGGCCGGCGTTGGCGGCAGCGGAAACCGCGGCCCTGAACATGAGCACGCCTATGGTCCAGGAGTTGACGCTCGAGGAATGTCTCAATCTGGCCATGAGAAACAGCCATCAAAGGCCGGCTTCCATTTTTGCGGTGGCCATGGCCGAGGCCCAGCACCGTCAGGCCCTATCCGGGTATTGGCCGCAGGTGAACCTGCGGGGAGCTTATCAACGCATGGACGAGGCACCCAATTTCGTTTTTCCCGCCAGCAGTTTCAATATACCGGCCCAGTCGATCACTGTTCCCGGCGGGGCGGCGACCGTCACGATACCTGCGGGCGCCTTCGGCAATCCCGTTCCGATACAGCTTCCGGTAGCCTATCCGGGCCAGTCCATCAATACACCGGCCCAACAATTCACGGTTCCCAAACAGGACGTCAAATTGATGAACCCGGATTCGTTCATGGCATCAATGGATGCCAAATGGCTGCTTTACGACGGGGGGATGCGAAAGGGGCAGCGGGAACAGTCCGGGGGCTGGCTTGAAATGGTGAAACAGGACTCACGCCGCACGGACCTGGAGCTGATCGACAGTGTCAAACGTCTCTATTATGGCGCCGTGCTGGCACGGCAGGTACACAGGGTCGGCAAGGACACCCTGGCGCGCATGGAAGCCACGCTGAATCTTACCGAAATGATGTACAAAGAGGGCTCCGGCAAGGTAAAAAAAACCGACTACCTCGACAACAAGGTAATGGTGGAATCGCTACGATCCGCAGTGGCTTTTCTGGAAAAGAATGAAGAAATGGCCCAAGCCGCGCTGGCCAATACCATGGGGCTGTCGTGGACAGAGAGCGTCAGACCGGCCGTTTCGGAAGTCCCCTTCACGCCTTATGCCGGAAACCTGGAAAACCTCGTCGCTGCCGCATATCAGTTCAGTCCCGACTGGGCCAAATTGGATGCCGGCATTCGGGCAGCGGAAGGCGCGGTACGGACAGCCAAAAGCGGGTACTACCCCAGGGTCGCCGTGACGGGCGAACTCCACAAATGGTGGAACGACTACGACGCGGGTTTGGCCACGAATCAAAACAGTGAGGGCTGGAGCGTCGGCGTCGGCGTTGAGATCCCGATATTCGACGGGTTCCTGACACGCAACAAAGTCAGCGAGACCCGCGCCCGGGTGAACCAGATCAAGGAGCAGCAATTTCTCCTCCGGGAAGGGATCGGCCTTCAGATCAAAGACGTCTTCCTCGGTATGAATGCCGCCAGGAAGTCCCACCAGGCCACGCTCGACGCCATGATATCTTCCCAGGAGAACCGGGACTTGAACACCCGCGCCTACCAGAACGAACTGGTTGACACCGAGAAAGTGATCCGCGCCCAACTGATCGAAGCGCTGATGTCCGCCCAGCATTACAAGACGCGCTACGATCACATGGCCCTGCAGTCCCAACTGGAGCTGGTCGTGGGGACGGAGATCTTGAAACAACTGGAGATACAGTGATCGGAAACCATACCAGACGATCGGCAACCAGACAGGGGCGATGGTTGACCCTCTGCCCGGTACTTGCGGTGGTACTCTTTATTTGCGGAGCCGTGCCGCTTTTTGCCGCGGACCCGGTTGTCCCGGTCATTGAGTCGGACAGGGCATTTCGCCTTGCTTTCTCGAAGAAGATGTTCACTGAGGTGACAGTCGATGACGCCAGAGTCGCCATGAAGGTGTGGATGATGACGGTCTTCCGGGAGCGCAGCATTCCCACCGACCCGGACCCGAAAATCTACGACAACCTGGAAGAGATGTTGCGAGGGTCGCAGGGCAAACCGGCGGAAGGGTTTGGTATAACCGCCGAAGAATGTTGGCGGCTGAACAAGGAAATCAAAATCGACCGGTTGGTTGTGGGAGCCATAAACGGACAAATAACGGAAGAATACGTTGTTCTCGTCCACCGGGACAGCGCTTTCGGAAGCCTGGCGGATCTTCGCCAGCACAGCCTGATTGTTTTGGAGAATCCCAGAATGAGCCTTGCGAAAATCTGGCTGGACACGTTCTTGCTCCAGAAAGGGATGAATGCAACCGATAACTTCTTCAAATCGACAACGCTTGTCAATAAACTGTCGCAAGTGGTGCTGCCCGTTTTCTTCCGTAATAGCGATGCCTGCCTGGTCACGCGCAGGGGATTTCAGACAATGAGCGAGCTCAATCCCCAGGTCGGCAGCCAACTGCGCATTTTGGCGGTGTCGCAGGAACTGGTGCCGATCGTATTCGCTTTTCGAGCCGACTACGCCTCGCCGTTTCGGGAGCAGATGCTGGTTGAAATGAGGAGGCTGCCGGAAACCCCGGCCGGCAAGCAGATTCTGACGCTTCTTCAAACCGAGAGGGTCGAAGAACAGCCGATGTCCTGCCTGACCGGCACTTTTGAATTGCTGGCCGCTCACCAGCGGCTGTCTTCTGCAGAGAACAGCGTCAAAGCAAAAACAGATACACCGGGATTAGGGCGAAATAAATCATCAATGAAGGGGCAATAAATGGTTTCGCGCACGAAAAAGAGTCGAATGCTTTCCATGCTGCCCTGCGTGGTGAAGCAGGCTAAGCATGCATCCTGCCTGGCCATCTGGCTGGCAGTCCTTTGCATGCCTGCATTTCTTGCGGCCCAGGACACAGCATCTCGGCAAGACGCGGCGGCACCGATTCGCGTTGCCTTGTCCTCGGACAGTTTCACGGGAGTCAACCACAATGATGTGTTAGCTGCCATAAAGACATGGGCCCAGGTCATCCTGAAACAACGTGGTGTTGCCGTAGAGGTGAAAACCCGCATTTCCGATAGCCCGGAGGAGTTGGCCGAGGCGCTCAGGAGCGGACAGACGGATGCCGCCTCCATACCCACGGATGAATTCCTGAGATTGAAAGAAATGCCCGAATTCATTTTTCTGCCTACAAGGAAGAATTCGTTCACGGAGCGGTATGTCATCCTCGTGCATCGAAACAACGGTATCACCAATGTCGCCAACCTTCGGGGGCGCAAACTCCTGCTATATAACAATCCGAGGATGAGTCTGGCATCGGCCTGGGTTGCGGCGCTCATGGGCTTGCCGATAACTGAGTCTGTCGACATGACCCGAATCGACAATGCCTCCCGGACCGTCTTGCCGGTGTTTTTTCGCCAGGCAGACGCCTGTGTGATCACTTCCAATGTCTTTGAAATTGCATGCGAACTGAATCCGCAGTTGCAAAAAGAGCTCCGGGTGCTGGCCACTTCTCCGGAAGTGGTGCCCGCAGTGTTTTTTTTCCGCCCCGGCTACGCTTCCCATGGCAAGGACGAGTTAGTGGCCGCAATGCTGACATTGCACGATACGCCTGCGGGGCAACAGGTGCTGATGTTATTTCAGGGCGATGGAATGGTGAAACAGCCTATTTCATGTCTGGAAATCACCCGCCAATTGCTGCAGGACGAAGGCGACCGATCGAAGCGTCTCAGCAAAGGTAATCCGTTGTTGCAAAAAGAGAACACACAATGAATACAATCGGAAAAATGAAATGGCGGATGGGCATTACCCTGAAAACAGCCCTGCTGTCCTGGTTGGTGACGATCATCACGCTGCTCACCTTCGTTATAGTGATCATTCCGGAGCAGAAGCGAACTTTTATTGAGAACCTGGACTCCAAGGCCCACGGCGTCGCCGTGTCGTTGCGGGACTTGGTGGCCGGGTCGGTTGTCAACGTGGACTTCAGCACCGTGGTAGATCACTGCATGCAAATCCTACAGGGGGACAAGTCCATCGACTTCATCGTGATTACGCGAAACGACGGCTTTTCGCTGATCCACGAGCGTGCAGGATGGCGGCAGGAAGAGGAGTTGCCCAATAACTGGCATCCGGAAAACCGATTTTCCAGCGGCCGTATCGACGTGGTTCCGTTATTCCAACGTCGGGTTTTCCATTATTCCCAGCCGTTCGACTACTCCGGTATCGAATGGGGCTGGATCCATGTGGGTCTGTCCCTTGACAGCTATGATCGAAGCGTAATGGCGGTTTACTGGCGGACCGGCCTTCTGGCCATAGTTCTTGTTTTGCTAAGCCTCATGGCCTCGATTGTTTACGCCAAGCGCCTGGTTAAACCCATCCTGAGTCTTCAAACCGTCGTCCAGAGAATCGCGGAAGGAAACCTGTCCGCCCGTGCCCTGGTTCAAGGCGGCGACGAACTGACCAGCCTGGCTGTCTCCGTTAATACGATGACGGAGTCGCTCTTGCAAAGAGACAAGATTTTGGGAAGCGTCCGTTTCGCGGCGCAGCATTTCCTGAGCACCGCGGACTGGAAGGGAATAATCGAAGAGGTGCTGGCGATGATCGGCAAGGCAGCCAAGGCCAGTCGCGTCTACGTGTTCGAGAACCGTTGGGGCGAGGATGCGTGTTTGCAGTGCGTAAAGTGTCACGAGTGGGTCTCCGACGGCATTGACAGGCAGATTGACAAACTGAACCTGCAAGAAGTTTCCCCGGAGGGTGTCGGATACGACCGCTGGGTGAGCGTTCTCAAGCAGGGGGAGATGCTTTCATTGCGCATCAGCGAAATGAGCCGGGCGGAGCAGGACCTGCTCGAGCAGAAAGCCGTCAGGTCACTTGTTCTGGCGCCGATTTTGGTTGAAACATCCTGGTGGGGGACTCTTGGCCTGGATGAGTGTGTGTATGAGCGAGAGTGGACAGATGCGGAGCAGGACAGCCTGCGAGCAATTGCGGATATGCTGGGCGCCGCCATTGTAAAGCAGCAAACCCAGAATGACCTGCTAAACGCCAAGGAAGCGGCGGAAGCGGCCAGCCGCTCCAAGTCACAATTCCTGGCGAACATGAGCCATGAGATCCGCACCCCGATGAACGGGGTTCTGGGCATGATCGATCTGATCCTGAATACGCAACTGACGGACAAACAGCTCCATTATGCACGAACCGCGCGCGGCTCGGGAGAGGCCCTGCTCAGCCTCATCAATGACGTATTGGATCTTTCGAAGATTGAGTCCGGTAAACTCGAGCTGGAAAATATTGTATTTAACCCGCATCTGATCGTAAAAGAGGTCAAGGAGTTACTGGGCAATCGGGCACAGAAGCAAGCGATTGAATTGATTTCCTTTGTGGCTCTGGACGTGCCGCGAATCGTTCGTGGCGATCCGGGGAGGTTGCGACAAGTGCTGCTTAACCTGGTGAGCAATGCCGTCAAGTTTACGGAACGGGGTGAAGTGGCGATTCGAGTGTTCCCGGTTACAGAGGACAAAGACGTCGCGCGCCTTCGTTTCGAGGTGCAGGATACCGGCATAGGCATCCCTTCCAACGCCCAGGTCGCCATCTTCGAACCTTTTATTCAGGCGGATGGCACCATGACTCGAAAGTATGGCGGGACCGGGTTGGGGTTGACTATCAGCAAACAACTGGTTGAGTTGATGGGAGGAGAAGTCGGTGTTGTCAGCACTGTCGGCAAAGGTTCCACATTCTGGTTTACAGTTGCAGTTAAAAAAGTGGCCCAGTCCGATCTTTCGGCTCCATTCCGTCCATCGCATCCATCGCATCCATCGCAACAATTCGACCGTCCGGACGAATTTCGTTCCACCGGAAACCTTGGGGCCGGCTTTCAACCGGACGCGCGGAGTTCAGGCGGGACGGATTTCCGTGCTCGCGTGTTGGTTGCCGAGGATAACCCGGTCAATCAGGAAGTGGTTGCAAGCATGTTGGAAATCCTTGGCAGTGAAGTGGAGCTTGTCGCCACCGGCATGGAGGTATTGGCGGCTTGGAGGCGGCGCCCTTTCGATCTGATTTTCATGGACTGCCAGATGCCCGTAATGGATGGCTACGAGGCAACCCGTGCCATCAGGCAAGAAGAAGCCGCGTCCGATTCCGCGTCACGGACGATTATCATAGCGTTGACGGCGCATGCCATGGATGGCGACCGCGACCGCTGCATCACCGCGGGCATGGATGACTACCTGTGCAAACCGTTCAATCTCGATCAGTTGCAGTACACTTTGGAGCGGTGGCTTCCCAGGAAAACTCCTCAAGAAGCGCACTTGACGGAAGGAGCCGATGGCGGGCGGGTGACAATAACGGAAGAAAGTTCCGATGTTGATCATGTCGATTGTAAAGCTTTTGAAGACATACGATTCCTGCAGAAGAACGGGGCGCCGGATATTCTCTCAAAAGTGATCGGGATTTACCTGCGAGACGCCCCGAAGCAATTGGAAAATGCCCGCATTGCGCTGTCCCGCAATGATGCGGACGCCATGGGAAAGCAGGCTCATAGCCTGAAATCGAGCAGCGCATCCTTGGGAGCTCATGCGCTGTCTGCTCTCTGCAAAGAGATGGAGGCAATGGGTCGTTCGGGAACCACTGAAAACGCGGATGAATTACTGTCCAGGATGGAAACCGAATATGCATGCGTGGCAAAGATCCTGAATGGAGAACTCGGTTCAGGCTGATGGGCTATGACTCGGATGCATCGATCCAGTGTTGCAGAGTTTCGGGGATGAAATTACAGGAGTCCACGGGATTCCACGAACATTGGGAATTGACGTCCACCCCGTTCTGTATGACGGAAACCGGGCGATCGGACGATACCACGATCACGATAATATGGGCGTGCTCGGCGGAAAACCGCAGCGCGGAGTTGTACCGGGCGCCACGGGCGCGATCTTCGCCGGATATGGCGCGGCCGTCCAGCAGGCAGGCAAATCCGTGAAGATGGCGGTCTGCGCCGATGTGCACGGCTCCGTCAACCTTGGACAGGGATTTAGCGAGCGCCAGAAGATCTTCCTTGCCAAGATCCAGGGGGGTTTCAAGCGCCTGCCCCGAAATGGAAACCGGCTCGGGATTAAGATCTATGACCAGCGTACACCCGAATTTTCTCTGCTCCGCATTATGAACCATCTCGGCAATAATTCTAAAAAGAAGATTTCCTTCCGATGACGACAGATCGGATTCCAGCAGGGCCTCTTCCACCTGAATCAGTTTTGCCCGGCGGGTCGTGGACTTAAAGGTGCCACCTTCAAAACTGCAGAGGGTGTCCTGATTCACCTTCAAAAAGCCGTGCCCGCCGAAAAAACAGGCACGGATGGAAAATATTGGCAGCTTTCCATCACTGATGCCGATAATGGCATTACCATCGGAAACCAGTTTATGGTCCGAATGCTCCACGGAAAGCAGCAGCTTGCGGACGTGTTTCAGGTTGTCCAACCGGGGTTGTTCCGATTTGCTGAAGCGCGCCAGAAAGACCATCTGCGGCAAAAGGCAGGGTTCGACAAATATCAGCTCTCCCCGGGGCCATGCCCCTTCCTCCCGGGTCTTGGAAATGCCCAGAATGGCATCCAGGACGGGATACACCCGGATATGGGCATCCCAACCCAGATACAGGTTCATTTCATCGATAATCTGGTCCCGAATCGCGTGGGTTGCATATTCCCTTAGAAATGTGCCGGAAATGCCGGTGTACAGATCACATCCATTGGCAATGTCGTGCGACAGTCGCAGTGCCGTGTGCTCCAGCCACCTTTCGGTAGGGCCCACCGAACAGATGTCCGGATGGTGTTCCGTAAACCACATCTGATAGAAGACCGAAGCCGAACGCCCGCCATGGGAAATGAGACCGGCCAGTTGGATGTTTTTTTCCAGGTGAATATGGGCAAACCGGGATTTATCCGGATCAAGTTTTGCGTTGCCGCGCCAGTGATCCGCTTCCAGGTAGAGAGATCTGAATTTGGTTTCATGCCCCCTGAGCAGATTCTGGGGGTCGCAGATGAAGATCGCAGAATCCGGAGCCAGGCAGAAAATAACGGCGGCGCGGCTTGGACCTGAAAAATGGGACAATCCGTCGCGCAGCCCGTCCAGCGTGTCGCTGACACACTGCGAAACAAAGCGGTTGAAGGATTGCCCGGTTTGTTTCATGAACCGATTATCCGCTCGGCAATGGCGGTGCCCATCGCCGATGTGCCGACCGCCTGATTTTTATCCCATGCGATATCGCGGGTGTGAATTCCGGAGGACAAAACATCCGCCACCGCACTTTCAATGGCGCTTGCCGCCTGATCCCGGCCGAAACTGTACTTGAGCATCATGGCAGCGGATAGAATCTGAGCCACGGGATTGGCGATTCCCATGCCGGCGATATCCGGCGCCGATCCTCCGGCCGGCTCGAAGAGACCGAACCGGCTCTCATTCAGGCTCGCCGATGGCAGCAGGCCCATGGAACCCGTCAGCATGGCGCATTCGTCCGATATGATGTCTCCAAACATGTTTTCACAGAGCAGCACATCGAAGCGCTGCGGGGTTTTGATCAGTTGCATGGTCGCGTTGTCGATGTAAAGATGATCCAGTTCCACATCCGGGTAATCCTGTGCCACCTCACAGACGATTTCCCTCCAGAATACCATGACGGTCAGCACATTGGCCTTGTCGATGGATGTCACTTTTTTTCTTCGGCTCCGGGCGATTTCGAATGCGGCCCGCGCGATTCTTTCAATCTCCCGGCGGGTATAAACCATGGTGTCGAATGCCTTTTCCTCGGGACCGAATCCTTCCCGGCCCTTGGGAACTCCAAAATAAATGCCCCCAGTCAGCTCCCGAACACAGAGAATGTCAAATCCGCTACCCACGATTTCAGGCTTCAGCGGACTGGCGGCTGCAAGGGCCGGATAGACTTTTGCCGGCCGAAGGTTGCAAAAAAGATTAAAGTGTTTTCTCAGGGGAAGCAGGGCGGCGCGTTCCGGCTGTTTTTCCGGCGCCAGTTTTTCCCATTTGGGACCCCCCACGGAACCAAAGAGGATGGCGCTGCTGCTTTCACATAGCGACAGCGTCTCGGGAGGAAGCGCCACGCCGCAACTGTCGATGGCGCACCCGCCGATATCCGCAACCTGATACTCAAACTGAAAATCGAATTTTTCTCTGACTGCCTCAAGGACTTTCAGCGCTTCATTCATGACTTCGGGCCCGATTCCGTCTCCGGGCAATACGGCTATTCTATTCATCAATATCGGTTCCTTGCTGTTTCGTGCGGATCTGCCCCATTCAAGCGAACAAGCATTGTTATTCATTTATTTTCGACATGATCTCTTTCAGGTTCTGGACCAGTTCATCGGGGTTCGGCTTGGAGAGCTGAGCATCGGCATGGACGGATTCCCCCTTGTGGCGCAGTTTATCGGTTATCAGCGAGGAAAACAAGATAAACGGCAGGACCTTCAGAATCGGGTCGCTTTTAACTTTCTGGCAGAAATGATAGCCATCCATCTGCGGCATTTCAACATCCGAAAGAACGATGTCGATAAAATCGGTAATGGGTCTGTTCTGCTCGCCGGCTTTTTTCTTCAGGTCCATCAAATATTCCCAGGCTTCCCTGCCATCCACCTTTGATGTGACGACGAATTCCTGATTCTCTTCCAGGAATTTTCTCGTTGCCCGACGGATCATGCCGGAATCATCGGCATGCAGAACGCGCATGGGATAGCGCAGTCCGGCGGCAACGGTTTCCGGAACAGCCGTTCTTTCCTCACCCTGCTGAAGTTGTGGCACGGCCAGACGGGGATCGATCTCACCGATGGCCCTTTCCAGATCCAGCATGAGAACCGTTCTGTCTTCCAGATGGATGAGACCGGTAATGGCATCAGAGAAATTTTGCATGAACGCGTCCACAGGCCTGATGTTGGCCCAACTGGAGCGGTGGATTCTCGTGATGCCGGACACCAGAAAAGCGGAGGTTACCTTGTTGAACTCCGTGATGATCACGATGGGATTGGCTCCCTCCATGCGGTTTTTACCCAGCCAGAGGGCCAAATCGACCAGAATAATGACTTTGCCGCGGTGATTGAAAACACCGGCGACAAAAGGGGCCGCATTCGGCGGCTTGACAACGCTTGGCGGCAGGCTGATGATCTCCAGCACTTTTGCCACATTCACGCCGTAATATCCCCGGTATCCTCCCACTTCGTCGATATAGAGTTCAATCAGCTCCAGTTCATTCGTACCACTCTCCAGAAGAATCCCTTTATTCCCCTTATTATCTGATGCAGCCATGATTCCCATCCTTTCCAAACGGACCCAGAGCAGTAAAAGTTGATAATATTCGCAGTTTCATCCCTGTTGAAAACTTAAAAATCATCGAAACCATCCGGTATCTCTTGCCATCTCAATTTTGTTTTTTGTCGCGATCCTCTGTATTCTTTTCAATTTTCTGTATCTTTATTCTATGATGCAGAAAAGTTGCAGCGTCAAGAACAGATTTCTGTTGATTCCGCCAACCGGGATGATTACTATGGAGCATAATCAAATCAAACCAAGGAGGCACCTCATGATCGACAAAAAACAGATTTGCGAAAAAATCAGAGAAATATATCCAGACATCGGCGCATGCGGCATTGACATCGAAGTGGAATACGATGCCACCCAGAAAAGGTGGATCGTTGACTTGAAAAAAGATCACCATGAGCTGAAAACCTATCTGGAACCCGGAGACGCCGAATCCTGTCTGTTAGGCAAGCAGTGCGTCAGCCTGGGCATAGAGATTGCCCAATTGCGCGGGAATATCGAAAGAATGTAGGGTCCAGGATATCTCATTGGAAACCGTCGATATTTTTTCGATGTTCACCCTGGGCCTTCTGGGCCAGGGTCATTGCATCGGCATGTGCGGCCCCTTGATCATAGCCTTTCCCGGCCGGACGGGGCTGCTCATGCCTCATGTTTATTACCATTTAGGCAGGATCGCCACCTACTGCGCCGCAGGGGGGATCATGGCGGCAATCGGTGGGATACTGCCGCAAATCGCCGCATCCACGTCATCCGACCCTCAGATCTGGACGATGCGTGGCAAGATCGGTTTTGCCTTGATCGCAGGCTTGTTTCTCTTTCTTTTCGGCATCAGCCGTATCGGCCTGGTTTCTGAGCCCGCCTGGATGGCGGCCGCAACGCCATGCCGCATTCCCGGGTTCCGTCGCATCGTCCAGGCAGCCATGCAGGACAGCAATGCGAGCGATATGGCGGTGCTGGGACTGATACTGGGGCTGATTCCCTGCGGTCTGTCTTATGGGGCGTTTGCCATGGCGTTGCAGGCAGATTCCGTCATAAATGGCATGCTGATGACCGGTGCACTTGGTCTGGGCACACTTCCCGGACTGTTGCTGCTTGGAACGGGAATCGGCGCAATCATACGGCGATTCCGGCGGCAGTCCGACTTCCTGTCGGGCCTGCTCATGTCGGGTATGGGCCTGATATTATTATTCCGCGGCGTCAAACTGATGCTGTAAGAGCATAGTTCGGAGTGGAAGCACCTCATTTCTTTATCAGCCGCAGGGTGTTGCCCACAACGCTGAGGCTGCTAAGCAGCATGGCGATCACGGCAACCAGCGGATTCAGCAACCCGCTGACGGCGATCGGAATGCTGATTAAATTATAGATGAGCGCCCAATAAAGGTTCTGGGTGATGATGCGGTTCACGCGCCGGGCCAGATCCAGCAGCTCCGGCAATTGGGCCGGATCACCGCGCATCAGGATGATTCCGGCAGTCTCGCGTCCCAGCGGATTGTCCGAATGGACCGCAACCGCCAGATCCGCGCCGGCCAGTGCCGGAGCATCGTTGACGCCATCCCCCACCATGGCCGTTTTCTCCCCGCTCCGGCAGAGATCCCGAATGAAATCGGCTTTCTCCCGGGGCGTCAACCCGCCTCGAAAGTTTCGGATTTCAAGCGCTTCCGCTACAAATTTTACGGCCCGCGGCTCGTCCCCGGAAATCATCGCCAGCTTTTTTCCCATTTGCCGCAGCGCTTTCAGCGCATCCCAGGCGGTCGGCCGAATCCGGTCGCCAAAAACAAATATTGCAGCCAGCTGATCCGCGACGCTCATGAATACCCGCGAGACATTCGCAGCGTTATTATTCGATTCATCGCTTGCAAAGCCGCTGCATTGCGGACCTACCCAGGCAGGGGAACCGATCCTTACGGCAAGTCCGTCAACCCGTCCTTCTATGCCCTGCCCCCTGTCATGGATGACTTCGGCATTGGGGATGTCAACGTGCCGGTGCAGGGCCCTGTTACGGATTTCCACCGCAATGTAGTGATGGGAGCGGGTTTCAAGCGCCGCCGCACAGGCCAGGATCCGATCTTCTTCATAAGTCCCCAGGCATATGACTTCACGCAGGGACCAGTGCCCGGTGGTCAGCGTGCCGGTCTTATCAAAGACCACCGTTGTGATGCGATCCGCCTGTTCAAAAGCTGAAAAATCACGTACCAGCAGCCCGTTCCTGGCTGCCAGGGAAATGCCGGCAACGCGCGCCAGTGGAATGGCAATGCCTAGCGCGCAGGGACAGGAGATCACCATGACGGTAATGGCCCGAATCAGGCTCTCTTCCGGCGATCTTCCCGCCACAAAACAGCCTAAACCGGTAGCAATTGCCGTCAGGACAATTCCGGGCACAAACCATCTTAGAATCCGATCGGTTCTGCTTTCCAGGGGAATTTTCCGGCTGAGGGCGGTTTCCATGAGCCGAATCATCTGCCCGAGGGTGGAGTCGCTTCCAACGGCCAAAGCTTTTATGGAAAGCCTGCCGCTCAGCATTTTGCTGCCACTCAGAACAACATCCCCGGTTTTGACGCTGACGGGCAATGCTTCGCCGGTCAGAGATGATGTATCGATCCGGCCGGCACCGGCCATGATCACGCCATCGGCGGCTGCAATTTCGCAATCAGCCAGAATGAATACATCACCGCAAACCAGCCGTTTCGAGGCCTCATATCGCCCCCCCGGAAAGCCGGGACTGCATCGCCTGACCTTTTGCGGCATCAGGTTCAGGAATTCATCGAGATTCGCCTCTATGTTTTTTTTAACATTGCCTTCGATAAGTTTGCCCAGAAGCACCAGGGTGACGAGCATGCTCGCCGTATCAAAATACACGTGCAAGCTCCCCCGCCACAAATTTAACACACTGTAACCGTAGGCGCTTAAGACCCCCATGCTGATAAGCACCTCCATTCCGGCCGACCCGGCCATCAGCCCCTGCCGGGCCTTTTGAAAGATCGGCCGGCCCCCATGGAGCAACACGGCAGTAGCCATCCCGAACACCGGCCACCCGATCATCTGAATGTCTCCAGCGGCCAGTTGCGAAAAAAATCCGGTGTAAAGCGACAGTGAAAGCATCATGATATTCAGGGTCAGAAAGGCGCTGATCCCGAAACGAATCCAGTCGCTTTTCCTTTCCCGAAAGTGCGGATCACCGCCGGGCAGAGCGGTTTTGTATCCCAGCCGTTCAATGGCCTGAATAATCAGAGACGCCGATGTTGTTACCGGATCATAGCCGCAGTGGAAGCGGTCCGCGGAAAAGTTGCAGGAAGCCTGATAAATGCCGGTCAGTCGGGATACCGCGGTTTCGATGACCCAGGCGCAGGCCGGGCACCACATCCCGCTGATTCGAAGGTTTAGATCCAGTTGGTGGCCGACCGGCTCTATCCGCTCGCGCGATGCCATCGTCGCAGGGGATTTCAGGTCAATTTCCGATCGGGGAATAATGCCGGCGGCCTGGCACCGCTTGAAGAGATCGGTTTCCCGGAAAGAATGTGGGTGCGGCGTATCAGCCGCTTCCATGAGCAGAATATAGACCATTTTACAGCCCTGGCAGCAGAACCAGAGCGGCATTTCGGTGACGGACAACAGCTCAGCGGGCGCACATCTGGCGCTCAGGCCGCACAGGTCGCAGGTGTGCGGGGCATCGGGCACGGCAAATTACTCCCGAACACCGATGGATTTGATGTAGGCAATGACGTTCCAGCGGTCGTCGATTCGAATTGTGGTAGCAAGGGCCGGCTGCCGACTACCGCTGCCGGCTCCGTAGCTGATATGCTGAAATAAAACGCCGTTCATCAACCCCTGAACACGGGAGGTTCTGAGATCCGTCGGCAGCGGCGTGAAACTCTGACCGACGGTGCCGTTGCCGTCATGATCCCTGCCGTGACACTGCCGGCAAAACGTGTCATAAACGATTTGTCCGCGCTGAACAGCCTTTGAATCGCCGGGCAAAAGCGGAGAACGAAGCTCACGCGCTTCCATGGCTCGATAGACCGCCTCGGGATCGGCCACGGGGACCGTTCCGGCTTCCATGACAAGAAGGGGTTTTTCGTAGGGTCTGACTGCCGGAGTCTCCCGCATTCGGCCATAAGGGAAATATTTGTCATAGGCCATCAAAGCGGCATAGCCGACCCAGACACAGGCAACAAGCATGATCAGCAGCACCAGCTTTTTCATTTATTCCCCCATCCGGCCGCGAACATGCTGGCGGTGCGGAAGCGGTTCATAAATCGCATACGGGGATTCTCCGGGAACATCCGGAACCGGTCGATAATCCCAGTCGGGCTGCCCCTCATCGCCGACCACCAGATAAACGAGCAAGCCTTTTCCGATAATAAACAGCACCATCATCAGGATAATGATCCAGGTAGAGCGCTCCGAACGGGCATGGGTTTGCATATTATATCGCCTCTCCGGTCAGGCCGACCATCAGAATATATCCGAACCCCCACAAAACCGTGCCGAAAATCACCAGCAACAGAAACAGGGGAAAGGGGGCGTCTCTTTCTTCAATACCATCCGGGTAAGTCCCGGTCACCCGGATCTGGCGGTCTGCCGATGCCTTGTCGCGAAAATGGGAAAAAGACAAGGCAATGCCAACGAGCACCACGCACAGCAAAGCCGGAAAAACGGCCAGAACAAGATGCTGAATGTTTAAGAGATTAAAAAAACGCATGACCAGATTCCCTGTTTTTTCGTTAGATTTACCTGGCCCGCAGCAGGGCAAGCGCCAGTACGGATGCACTGATCAGGAGTCCCAGGCAGGCCATTGTAATTAAAACGAGCGCCTCGAAGCGGTGGATTCGACGGATCATGGGCCGCGGGCTTTTCGTATCATGCTGAAGCGGCAGAAAGGCCGCCCGCTTCTGATCGCTGAATTGCCCGTTTTTCAGGGCCCAGAAAAACACCAGGCCGCTGATGCCAAAGCCAATCAACATATAGGTAATAAAAAACGGAAAGTACATGTTAAGACAGCCTCGTTAAAAGTCAAAACCGGGATGGCAAAGTAATAAATTCAAAATCAAGGCGCGCAAATCCTGAGGAGTGCGGCATACTTTTGGGTACGCCGCAATGATGAAAGATGTAGCGCAACGCAGATATTGGACTTTTTACAAAGCCATATCAGGGTTCATAGGCGGCGTCAATGCCTCGCGGCTCAGTATTGGCGTCGCTTTGATTGATAAAATATACCGCCACGAAATTGCCCACATCCCAGATTTTTTCAGATTCCAGATCCCTTTTGAAATAGGGCATGGCAGATCCCGTGATCCCGTTCATAATCTGGTAATAAAGAATTCCTCCGGAAATTTCGCGGCCTTTAAGAATGGTAAAGTTCAAGGGCGGCGGATAGAGATAGGGCTGAGCCGGGCCCATCCCATCGCCGATGGGACTGTGACATCCCAGACAAAAATCCTGGTAAATCTTGCGTCCCCGGGCAAGTCCCGCCTCCGATGTGGGATAGGGATTGGGGATGACGCGCCAGCCTTCGGGTACATGGTCGGAAAGCCATTTGACGTTTTGCACGGGACCCAATTCATATGCAAATGTAAGCTGCGCTTTCCAAAAGTCCTGACGGGCTGTCCGATGGTCCGCCGACTTACCCCCCAGACTCTGCACGTAGTGCGTCAGGCGGCTGATGTCATCCATTCCCAGAAATCCAAACCGCGGCATAATGGAATTCGGGCGCGTGTAGCGCGGATTGGCAAAATGGGCCATATGCCAGTCATCCGGGTGCTCGCCGCCTTCCTGGGACAGATCCACGCCCGTTCGCTCGGAGCCCAGCAGAATGGGCTGATCCGCAACATAATCCCCGGCCTGGGCAATGCGCTCCGCTCCCTGCCCCCAGTCAATGGAACGAATCGATTGGGTGTGGCAATAAACGCAGCCGTTTGCAATATAAATGGCCCGCCCGGCATTTTCCGCGTGCGTACGCTCACGAAATATTTCAGATGGATTCGTGTCCTGAGTGGCATAAGGCCAGAAGACCATCACAAAGACAACGGCAAGCAAGATGGCCATGGAACCCAAAATCACCGCCCGGGGCGTCATATCCTGACTCATGGCCTGCTGACTCCGGGGTTAAAGTAAAGCGTGCGAAGGATGTTGTAGAGCCCGATGTAGGCCCCGATGACCACAAAGACACCCACAGCCAGACGAAGAACATAATATATATGGATTTCCGGCAGCACGCGATAAACGGTTTCCCCGTTGAGCCACGCATTGCCCTGAATGAGACCGACAATTGTCAGGACAATGGCAAATCCCACCACACCGATCAATATCAGCCAGTATTGCAGGTCCGCCAGAAAATGGCTGTAGAGGGGTTTTTCGGTGATTCTGGGAAGGATGTAATACATACCACCCAGGGCAATCATGCCGGCAAAACCCAGAACCCCGATGTGCGAATGCCCGACAACCCAGTTGGTAAAGTGCGTCACCCGCTGGACGATGGGAAGGGCCATCATGGAACCTTGAATACTGACAAAAAAATACATCACCGTACCCGTAAAGATGAACTTACCGGCGATATCGGCATGAATTTCACCGAGCTTACCCTTGGCCGTATACCAAATATTGATCAAAAAAACCATCACCGGAATCACCATGGCAATGCTGTCGACGATCGCAATCACTTTCAGCCAGGTGGGCACCGGAACCTGAAGCAGATGATGGGTGCCGATATGCGTATAGACAACCAGCAGCCCCCAGAAGCCTAAAATGCTGAGCGTGTGGCTGTATAACGGATTGCGGGTCACCTTGGGGATCACATAGTAGGCGACCGCTATGGACAGCGGGGTGAGCAGCAGCCCGAAGATGTTGTGCCCGTAAAACCAGAGCAGAATCGCATCGGAGATACCCGGAAGCGCGCCGGTTTTCGGTTCCCAGACAACATTCCCGATGAAATAGGTGATGCCGGTCATGACAACGGCAGCGCAGACATACCAGACAGAGACGTATAGAATCGGTTCCTGACGCTGCCGGACGGTCATAATGAAATTGTAGCCGATCAATCCAAAACCGATCACGATCAACACACTCACCGGCCAGATAAATTCGGCATATTCGCGACCTTTGGTATACCCCAGCGACAGGCCGATCACGCCCGCAATGACTGCCAGGTTCCACAGCGCAGCCGTGATGAGCCCCAGCTTTTGACTGTAAAGTGGCGTCAGCATGAGTCTGGGCACAAAATAATGCGCTGCCGCCAGCAGACCCGGCGTGACAAATCCGAACAGCACCAGGTTGACATGAATGGGCCGGATGCGCCCAAACTCCAGAAAACCGATATCGGCCATGAAATCAGGGGCAATCAAATAGCCGGCTGCCAACATGCCCACGGAGGTTGCCACCGCAAACCAAAAAGCAGAAGTCAGGCAATAGACTTTGGAAGTAAGATACGGATCTGTTTCAAAGGCAATGTCGAATGCCATCAATTTTCCCTTTGCATGAAAGCCCTATTGGAACCGATGTTGGATATCGGCAATAATCCGTTCTGCTGCTGTTCTCTGTCATCCGTCTTCCGTCATTAATCATCAGATATTTCCCATCAACTGTGACATGCCAGCCAACAGTCCACATTGGCTTTTTTTTCCCGGTGGCATGTGATGCAGAATTCCATGTAAAATGTTTTCCCCCGGATGCGGTCAAAGGTCTCTACCTGGCCATGGCATTGACGACACGCGATCTCTTTTTGAATATGCCGCTGGTGGTTGAACAGAACGTGCATGGACAGATAATTGGCTTTTTTCCACGGCGTCGGCGTGCGAGTGTCAAAATACCGGTGTTCTTTTCGAATCCAAAAATGATTGGCAATAATGTATTTGTGGCAATGCAGACATTTTTCGACCGGCGGCAGCCCGGGATGCCGGGAATAGCTCACGTAAGGGTGGCAATACTCGCATTGAATGTCTTTGACCCCGGCGTGGATCCGATGGCTGAAGGGGATCGGCTGCTCCGCCCCGATACGGGTTCCGGGAGTATCGTAGAATAAAAACAGAAAGCCTGCCACCAGCACGGCACACAGAAATATCAAAAGGACAGGCCTCTTGTTTCGAATCCAGGCTGCAAGCATCGCATTCATCGGTGCGCCTCCGGTGATTGCATACTCAGCACTTCCGGAAACTGATTCAGGAAAAACGCAACGGAAGCTGCCATCAATCCCAGAAAACCCAGGCTGACCAGGCCATCGGTAACGTGCAGGGGCAATTGAGCGGCGTTGGGGCTGTAAATGGGGCCCAGAAGCAGAAAATGCTCCAGCCACATGCTGATGATGACCCCGGTACAGAGGGCGGTCATGGGCCCCGGAAGGGTCTTGATGCGTTTATTGATCAGGATCAGAAACGGAAGGATGAACCCGGTCGCAAAAATCATCCATGCCAGGGCATTCCATGGCGCTGACTGGGTCCGCTGAATCATGTAAGCGGTTTCTTCCGGAATGTTGCCGTACCAGATGACCACAAGATGCACATAAAAGAAATCCCCCCAGAGCATGCAGAAGGCGAAAAAAAGCTTGCCGATATCATGGAACTGGGAAGGCGGCAGCGAAAAATCCACCTTGGGATGCAGATGCAGCAGGGAGGCCAGGATAATGACCGCACCCAGTCCCACATAAAACGCCTTGACAAAGGTGTAGGCCCCGAAAAGAGTGGAATACCAGTTGGGATCCATGCTCATCACCAGGTCAAAGCCAATCAGAGAAAGCACCAGGGCGAAGGCCAGTATGTACAGGTTGCCATAAACCGTCATTCGCCTTCGATATTTCGCAAAATCGGCGGGCTGCCGTTTCCATCGCCGGCACAGCAGGCCGGAAAGGCCGGATCGCCCGCTGTCATGCGGCATCTTGAACCACAGCGCATGGTAAAGATAGGCAAATCCCAACCCGTACAGAATGGATATGCCGATAAGATCGCGGGAAAACAGAAACGGCAGATTCAGCCAGACCTGCTTTCCGTGTAGTTCCATCCCAAGCCAGGGGAAAACATGAACTCTTCCCAGAAAAAGAATGAGAAAAAGCACGAATGAGACCGGGAAAAAAGCGGCAAAAGACTCGGAAACGCCCGAAAGCAAGCGGCTCCACCTGGCTCCGGCCGTGTTCATGGCTATCGAAAACAGCAGGCCGCCCTGTGAAATGGCGGAAAACAGCAGAAAATTGATCAGATAGGCCTGCCAGGCCTTTTCAGGATGATCGCCAGTAGCCTGGACGGCAAACGAGACCGCACCGATCAACATGAAAGCAAAAAAGATCTTGATCATGGACCTGCTGACGATTTTAGATTCTTTAAAATTCATAGGAGAAACACGTGAATTATTCAAAGTATTTTACATCCGCGCCCTTGTTCATGAAAAAAAGGCTCAGTCCGGCTTGCTGCCCCGGGTTACAAGTGGCCAGAACGCCGAAGCGGTCCGCCGAGCAGCCCGGGTCATAGGTGCCCGGCATATCCAGCTGCGGAAGGCCGGTCTGGGTCATAAGCCCCGCAATATTGCCAAAGACCGCGAACAGGATCGTAAATTCAAACCCCACGATAAAAAACGGTACCCAGGCAATCACGGGTTTTCCGCCAACAATTAGATTCCAGCGGGTTGCCGAAAAAACGGCCAGGGCAAATCCGGTTAAAAATCCGATGATGCCGCCGGCCAGCGTAAACCAGCCGACCCTGCTTTTCTTCAGATGCAGGGCATCCATAATGACATCGCTGGGAATCGGGCAGTGAATCCGACTGAATTTCCAGGGCGAATCCTTCAGATCGCAAATGGCGGATGCCGCCTGCACGTCGCTTTTGAACAGCCCCAGAATGGATATCGGTTTATCCGGAACAACATTCAAGCCCGGGGATCTCGGTGAGGCTATGACGGGTGAAGAATCAACCTCGGGTCTTTGGGTATTCTCGATTTGCGATTGATGAAGGGTTTCCTTCATTTCCGTCATGGAAACCGACGGCAGATGCTTGACAAACAGCACGAACAAAAAGAAAAACAGGCAAAAACTGCCCAGCATGATTCCCAGCTCGATGGACCTCGGCCAGTACAGTCCCCAGGTATAGGGGATGAAATCATGGGCCACGCTGCCGATAATGATGACAAAACGTTCATACCACATGCCGACATTGATGAGCAGTGAAAATCCAAAAAGCCAGGAAACGGAAGTCCGGATTTTCTTAAACAGAAACAGCAGCGGAATCAGGGTGTTGCATACGACCATGATCCAGTATTCCCGGCTGTAGTCACCGAATATGCGCCAGCGGAAGGTTTCCATCTCAACGATGTTATGGCTGTACCAGGCGATGAAGAGCTCGGTTCCATAGGCAAACCCGACGATCAGCCCGGTAAAGACGATGGTTTTGGCAACGCTTTCCAGCACGTGCACCGTAATGAATGCTTCGAACCTGAAAATCTTCCGTAGCGGAATCATCAGGGTCAGGACCATGGCAAGGCCCGAGTGGATGGCGCCGGCCACAAAATACGGCGCAAAAATCGTGGTGTGCCAGCCGGGAACGACCCCGAGGGCAAAATCCCAGGACACCACGCTGTGAACCGAGATAACAAGGGGCGTCGCCAGGGCGGCGAAGAACAGATACCCCCGTGCATAATGGCGCCACTGCTCATGCGCACCGGTCCAGCCCAGGGAAAGGATCTGAAAAATCCGCTTACGGGTCCCAAAGGCCCGGTCCCGGACGGTGGCCAGATCCGGCAGCATTCCGGTATACCAGAACAGGGCGCTGACAATCAGATAGGTGCTGATAGCTACCACATCGAACATCAAAGGAGAGGTGAAATTGGGCCACAGGGTACGCGGATTGGGCAGCGGCAGCATGTAAATAACCACCCAGACGCGACCCAGATGGATAAAGGGAAAGAGTCCCGCGGTACAGACGGCAAAGATCGTCATGGTCTCGGCCGCCCGTGCAATGGGATTGCGCCAGCCTGCCCGGAACAGGTGCAAAATGGCCGATATCAGCGTTCCCGAGTGGGCAATACCGACCCAGAACACGAAATTGACCAGATAGATCCCCCAGTGTACCGGGTTATTCTGGCCGCCCACCCCGATGCCGACAAAGATCTGGTACACCCAGCAACCGGCGCCAAGAAACACCCCCATGAGCAGCAGCGAAACCAGAACCCAGTAGGATTTGGGAGCAGGCCGCAGGGTATCCAGTACGGTGTTATCTATCGTCTCGAAGGTCAGTTCAGCCATGGGATCTCACAAATGACACTGCCGGCAAATAAATCCCGTATCCGGAGATACGTGATAGTGGATTCTCTAACACAACTGATTCCGAATGAAAACTGGTTTTACAGCCCCTTCTTTTCTTCAATCAGACGGATCACCCTTTCGAATTCATCTAAAGGAACCGCTCCAACCACCGAAATCCCGTTAATTAAGAACGAGGGGGTGGCATCGAATCCGAAAGATCGGCCTTCTTCCATATCTTCACTGATCATGTCCGCAATTTCCTTGCTTTCTAAATCCATTTTCAATCTGGCGTCATCAACGCCCAACAGATTGGCGATGTCCTTCAAAACACTCTCTTTTTCTTTCAGGATGTCTTCCCGGCGGTCAAAGGCCATATCATGAAATTTCCATGCTTTTTCCGTAGACTGCCTGGCGATGGCTTCAAAATACATGGCTTCTATTCTGGACATTTCATGGAACGGCATATGTTTAAAGAAAACCCGGATTTTCTGAGAATATTTCTTGACGAGATCCTGCACGTTGCTGGCAGCCTTCCCACAGTAGAAACATTGAAAATCCGAATACTCGACAATGGTAATCGGCGCATTGGGGTCACCGATGACGGGACGGACCAAATCAATCCTGGGTTTTTTGGGATTTGCCAGATCGAGTTGCAAACGCTCATCCCGTTTTTTTTCAGCCAGATCCCGGCTGCCTTTTTCCACGACCTGAAGCACTTCGATATTTTTTTCTTTCAAAACATCCATCACGACTTCAGGGTTTTCCCTGATCGTTTTAAGCACTTGCTCCTTGATGATTTCAGGGTGTGCTTGAACGGCTTTCAAAGCCTCCTCCTGAATCATTTCGGGCTTCTGGGTATTGCATCCCGTCAACAACCAGCACATTAGAAGGCTCACTGCCAGTTTTTTCATTCGATCAATCCTTTCTGAAAAATTGTTTATGATAGCCGACACGCATGGTCATTTAAAAACTGAATTTGCGCTTTATGTCAATAAAAAGGAGTGTGTTTTGCTATCGATTTCTCGATTATGATCCCCAATTGACTGTACGGTTTTGAGACTTATCTTTCTATTAACATCAAATCTATGATCCCCTTTAAATATCACCTATCCTTATCGGGGGCTATGAATTTGATGCAAACGCCGTTGAATTCAACCCACTGAAGATTACTTGAATTCACCGGCATAGAGGGAGGTGATATCTATGGAAAATGACGAGAAAACAATAAAAGACGACAAGGGAAAAAGCAACACCTCGGAATCGAATTCTGAGCGATCCTGTTGCTATGTCATAGATCCTTGTGAACGATACGTTGACCCATGTGGGTGTTCCGTTGATCCATGTGGGTGTTATACCAGCAGCTGTTGCTGCTAATAATATGACTTTGATACCCGGGATTGGGTTAATACGATCCAATCCCGGTTCATGTTTTCACCTGCCATGAGGAAGAACGAGCTTAATGTTCCGTATCTTCAAAGCGTTTAGCTATCTGTATAAATTCATCGGCAATTTCCATAAAGGCATCTACCACATCAGGGTCGAAGTGAGATCCCTTACCCTCAACAATGATCTCAACTGCCTTTTCGTGAGGCATGCTCTCTTTATATATACGTCGGCAAATGAGCGCGTCGTATACATCCGCGACGGCCATCAGACGACCGGAAATAGGGATGTCATCACCGGACAATTCTTCGGGGTAGCCCGTGCCGTCCCATTTCTCCTGGTGGGAATATGCGATTTCCTTGGCGAATGAAAGGTAAGGCTGTTCCACCCCAAGGCGTTGTTCCGCGGCGATGATTGAATCGCGACCCAGTGTGCAGTGGGTCTTCATGATTTCGAATTCTTCCTCGGTAAAACGTCCGGGTTTAAGAAGAATATTGTCGATGATACCTATTTTGCCGATATCATGCAACGTCGCTGATTTGTAAAGCAAGTCAATGGTTGTGTCATCGTCGAGAAAATAGCTGAACCGAGGATGATGCCGGAGCTTTTCAGCCAGAGCCCTGACATAAAACTGGGTGCGGCGGATGTGGTTGCCCGTATCGTTGTCCCGAGTTTCCCCCAGCGATGCCATTACCAGAATGGTAACTTCCTGGGCCGCGACTATCTCCTGTGTGCGCCGCCGCACTTCAGCTTCCAAAAATTCGTTTTGATCTTTGAGGTAGTCGCGCATCCGCTTCAACTGCAGATGGGTTTGCACACGCGCCAGCAACACGGGCGGGTTGATCGGCTTGGTAATGAAATCAACCGCCCCGAGTTCGAAACCATGGATCTCATCCTCGACATCAGCTTTGACGGTCAGAAAAATAACCGGAATATCTCTGGTCTTCGGGTTTGCTTTTAAAAGGCGGCAAGTCTCATAACCATCCATGACCGGCATCATGACATCGAGCAAGATGATGTCGGGAAGAGTACCGGTTAGAGCGACTTTAAGAGCCCGCTCACCATTGTTTGCAATTTTTACCTTGTAGTGGTCCTTGAGCAGTCCGCTCATCAAAGAAAGATTGTCCGGTGCATCATCGACTACGAGAATCGCCGGTTTATCCATATAGCTAGTATCAGCCATTCCAGACTCCTCAAAAATTTAATTTCATAGTACTTACATATTGTGCAAATTACTATCACCCGGCGCCCAAGCCCCCTACAGTTGCTTGTTAAACCTTTTCGCCTGCAGGTTGATCCATTCCAGTGCTTTCTCAAAATCATACTGCTTGACGGCGTGCTCGAAGGGTCCGAAGTGCTCCGTTCCCAGTATGTCGTACAGAGCATCGTTTTTCGTCTCGAGATAGTCTACCGCTTCACTGTCACCTTTGGCGAGGAGTTCCATCATTTTTTCACAAACTGCCGCCGATTTTAATTCATCCACCTTGCCGGCCTTTTCCCTGACCACAACCGCGGGAAAAGCTTCCATCAGGCTGGCAATGAGTTTGCCGTGCACTGCGGCGAAAGTTTCAAATATTGCCCCGACTTCCGCGCTGGGCAGGCCCCCCAGGATCGCTTTCTCCAGGTCAGCCACCAATTCCTGCAACCGGGAGGCGCCAATGTTCCCGCTCACCCCTTTTACCGTGTGGACCAGTCGTTCCGCCGTTCTGTAATCACCGGAATCCAGGCTCTGGCGGATCTGCGCCGGAGCCTGCCCCTGGTTATCCACATACTTTTTCAGCATGTCAAGGTAAAAGGTCTTATTGCCCATGACCCGTTTTAATCCGAGCCTGGTGTCGAGCCCTGGAATGTCGGGCAGGTCGTCCTGTTTTGCGGATGTTGGTTCTTCCTTTACTGTTTCCATTAAAGGCATTCCGATGGTTTCTTGAACCTCCTCGATCTGACGAGGTTTCACCCACTTCAGCAACTTGCCGAACAGCTCAGCCAGGTCAAACGGCTTGCCGATATGATCCCACATGCCCGCTTCCCGGCATTTTTCAATATCCGCTTCCATGACGTTCGCCGTCATGGCTACAATGGGCAAATCCTTAAAGCGCGCATCGTTACGTATTTCACGGGTGGCCATAATGCCGTCCATGACCGGCATCTGCATATCCATGAGCACGATATCGTAGACATGTTTATCAAGCATCTCGATCGACTTTTGTCCATTCTCAGCCACATCAACCTTGAACCCGGCATTGATGAGCAGTTTAGAAGCAATTTCCCGGTTGATCACGTTATCCTCCACGAGAAGGATGGATAAACCCTTAATGGCGGCAAGGTTTTCTATTATCGGTGGTGCCTGAGGAAGTACGATCATAGGGATTCGTAAGATAGTTCTTTCATCAATGCGATTTCATCACAATCCGGAAACTTGACGCAGTTCAGGCATCCTCCCCAGATCTTGAGCGGAAGCTGAGCACGGTCGATGCGGACAAACCCCAGACGCTGGAAAAAATTGGGCCGGTACGTCAGGGTAAAGACATGGGTGATGTTGTAATTCCGGGCCTCGGATAGGGCAAACTCGGCCAGTTCGGAGCCGACCCCCTTGTTCAGGTACTCCGGCATGACGGCCAGGGACCGGATTTCGGCCAGGTCCTCCCAGCAGAATTGAAGCGCGCAGCAGCCGATGATCTCATCCTCCGGCGACACAAAAACCGAAAAATCCCTTAAATGGTCATACAGTTCGGTGAACGGTCTGGGGAGCAGATCTCCCTTGGTGCCATAGTACTGCAGCAGGCCGTGAATGGCCTTGATATCCTTTAACGTGGCTTTTCTGATCATTTCTTATATTCCTGACTCCTGTCTTCCGTCTTCCGGCTTGTGACACCTGACTCCTGTCTTTTGGCTTCCGCCTTCTGTTTCCGCCAGTATTCCATCCGCTGCTGAATGGTTTTTTCATACCCCCTGTTCGAGGGCAGATAAAACCGCTTGTTTAGAAGCGGCTCCGGCAGATAATCCTGGGGAACGAACGCATCCTGAAAATCGTGGGCATACTGGTATCCGTCGCCGTATCCCAGATCCTTCATGAGCCGGGTGGGCGCGTTTCGGACATGAAACGGAACCGGAAGCGCTCCGGTATCCCCGAGCGCTTTCCGAACCTTTCCCACCGCCGTATAAATGCTGTTGCTCTTGGGTGCCGTAGCCAGGTAAACCGCTGCCTGAGCCAGAGCCAGCTCCCCTTCGGGATGGCCCAACATGCGAAACGCCTCCGTGGCCCGGAGCGTGATATCCAGCGCGTACGGATCGGCGTTTCCGATGTCTTCCGAGGCAAACCGAACCATGCGACGGGCCACGTAAATCGGATCTTCTCCGGAGGCGATCATCCGTTCCAGCCAGTAAAGAGCGGCATCCGGATCGCTTCCCCTCAGGCTTTTGTGAAACGCTGATATCAGGTTATAGTGTTCTTCGCCGGATTTATCATAGAGCAGGACTTTTCTCTGAACCGCGGTTTCAATATCGCGGATCGTTATTTCTTTTTGGATACCGGCGCCTGACGGATCTGTTTCAGATGCCGATAGGGATGCCGCAACTTCAAGGCTGTTCAAAACGTTGCGGGCATCGCCGTCAGCCATGCGGACCAGACAGGATAAGGCATCCGACGTTATCTTCAGCCCGGTTGCACCCAGGCCTCGCTCGGTATCGTTCAATGCGTTTTGAATAATGGCCTCAAGGGCTTCCGGAGACAGCATCTTTAAAACAACGACCCGGCAGCGGGACATCAATGCCGGTATCACTTCAAAAGACGGATTTTCCGTTGTCGCGCCGATCAGGGTGATCAGGCCGCTTTCCACATGGGGTAAAAAGGCGTCCTGCTGGGATTTGTTGAACCGGTGAATCTCATCCACGAAAAGAATGGTTTTTTTCCGGTACAGCCGCTGCTGATCGGTTGCGATCTCGATCACGGCCCGAATGTCCTTGACACCGGAAAGCACCGCGGAAAAATGGACGAAATGGCAGCGGGTTTCCCTTGCCACGATTCGGGCCAGGGTGGTTTTACCGCATCCCGGAGGCCCCCATAGGATCATGGAAAAGATCCGGTCGCCGGAAATAGCATGCCGCAAGAGAGTTCCCTCCCCCACCACATCCTGCTGCCCGAAGAATTCATCCAGGGTTCTGGGGCGCATGCGTTCGGCAAGGGGACGTGAGGCATCGGCTGTTTTTTGCGCCTGGTGATCGAAAATATCCGCTTTCATCGGCTATGGTTTTCTGTTGCTGCGTTCCCGGAACATCAGGCGAATCGGGGTATGTTTCAGCCCGAACGCCCCGCGGATCTGATTGACCAGGTAACGCTCGTAGGAAAAGTGAACCCCTTCGGGAACATTGACAAAGGCCACAAACGTCGGGGGTTTCACGGAAACCTGAGCCGCGTAGTAAAACTTCAGGCGTTTCCCCTTGTACATCGATGGCTCCTTATCCTGAGTTGCCTGTTCGAAGAGCTTGTTGAGCTGGCCCGTGCCGATCCGGGTGGCGTACTGACCATAAACATCGTCCACCTCACCGAAGATCGAAGCAACCCTCAGGCCTGTCAGCGCGGAGATGGTAAGGGTCGGCGCAAAATTCAGGAATTTGGCTTTATCCCGCAGTTCATCCAGATAGCGCTTAATGGTTTTCTTGTCTCTTTCAACCCGGTCCCATTTATTGAATAGGATGATACAGCCACACCCTCTTTCATAAGCATATCCGGCCACATGGATGTCCTGCTCGGTAATGCCTTCTTCAACATCCAGAACGATCAGGGCCACATCGCATCTGTCCAGGCTTTTAAGGGATTTGATGATTGAGAATTTTTCAATTTTTTCATCGACCTTGGATTTGCGGCGGATCCCGGCCGTATCGATCATAAGGTAGGTTTTGTCGCCGCGACGGCACAGGGTGTCGATGGCATCGCGCGTGGTTCCGGGAATATCGCTCACCACCAGTCGATCTTCTCCCAGAAGGCGGTTGATCAAAGAAGATTTTCCGACATTCGGCCTTCCGACAACCGCAATTTTTATGACATCATCGGAGTGCAGGCCGGAGCGATCCTTGGGATCCTCCGGAAAAACCCGAATCAGCTCATCCAGGAAATCCGGGACCCCGTAATTGTGTTCGGCTGAAACCGGATACAATTGCTTGATTCCCAGGGAGTAAAACTCGAAAAGATTCACCTCGCGTTCCAACCCGTCGATTTTATTCACCACATAAAATACCGGCCGGGAAACGGCACGCAAGAGTTCCATTATATCCCGGTCATACGGGGAAACACCGGACTTTCCATCCAGAACCATGACGATGACCGTGGCATCAGAAATGGCCTGCATGACCTGGCTGCGAACCAGCGGCGAAAATTCATCTCCATCGCTGGTTAAAAAACCGCCGGTATCCACAACCGAAAAAGGCACTTCTTCCCAGACGGCATCGCCGTAATGGCGGTCCCGAGTGACGCCGGGCAAATTGTCCACCAGGGCGTTTTTGGTCCGGGTGATGCGGTTGAACAACGTGGATTTTCCGACATTGGGTCGGCCGACAAGCGCTACAACGGGTTTCATAGGGTTTTCCAATTGATTGTAAACCATGTCAAAATCTGAGTATTTACCATTACAAAACCTGTTATTATAAATATTTTATGCTCATCTTGCAATGATTTTAACGATATGATAGAACTTGCTGAAATAAAACAGCAATTGAGGAATCTCCATGAAATCCGACATTTCCCCTGTCATTTCCCTGAACCAGTTCCATCAGGCTGCCGAGCTGATTCGCCCCCATATCATTCACACCCCGCTGGTGCATTCCCCCACGTTAAGTAAAATGTTTGACAGCGATATCTATCTGAAACTGGAAAACCTTCAAAAAACCGGATCTTTCAAGATTCGCGGCGCGGCTTACAAAATCTTTTCCAGGAGAAACGAGATCCGTTCCGGCGGCGTGGTGGCCGCCTCTGCCGGCAATCATGCCCAGGGGGTTTCGCTGGCGGCATCCCGGGCAGGGCTTTCGGCAACCATCGTCATGCCGGAATGGGCTTCGATTTCCAAGCAGGAGGCCACCTGCAATTACGGAGGCCAGGTAATCCTGTGGGGCAAAAGCATCGGCGAAAGCCTTGAAAAAGCCAAAGAGATCGCAGCTCAGGGCAAAACTTTTATCCATCCCTTTGATGATGTCGATATCATTATGGGCCAGGGAACGTTGGGGCTTGAAATCCTGGAGGATCTTCCGGATACGCGGATGATCCTTGCGCCCGTCGGCGGGGGCGGGCTCATATCGGGAATTGCTCTGGCTGCAAAAGCCCTGTCTTCAGGCGTCCGGATTATCGGGGTTCAGGCCGGCGTCTGTCCCTCCGCTGCGGAAGCCCTTCACCGCGGCCATATCAAAACCGTACGCGCTCAGCCGTCCATTGCCGACGGGATCAGCGTCCGGCAGATCGGAGAGCTGACATTCGAGATCCTTCGATCCCGCGTGGAGCGAATCGCCCTGGTGGATGAGGCCAGTATTGCCGGCGCCATCCTGATGCTTCTGGAGCGGAAAAAAATACTGGCCGAGGGCGCCGGCGCCGTCCCCCTTGCCGCGCTTCTGAATGGCGCGGTTTCAGCGCCCAAGGGCGGCAAACTGGTTCTGGTGATCAGCGGCGGCAATGTGGACAGCCCGCTTCTGGGAAGAATTCTCCATCAAGGGCTTTTAAAAAACGGACGCATCATGCGAATTCAGGTCCAACTGGACGATACGCCGGGATCACTGGCAAGGCTCCTGGCCCTGGTCGCCCGCCAGAAAGCCAATGTGCTGCATATTTTTCATGACCGGAACGTCATGAATGTGCCGCTTTTTGTTACCAGCGTCTCCCTGGAGCTTGAAACCCGGGGAACCCCTCACATCTCAGAAGTGTTTGAAGAAATTCAGCAGGCGGGATACCGGATACTGGGTGGAAGCGATCACACCGACTTCCCGTCACCTTCCAGTATTTGCCGGGCAGCTTCCACTGCCGCTTCATAGCGGATGAATTCGGTGTTAAACGTCAGATCATAGTTGATGGGATCCGCAATATCCGCATTAAAGGATTTTCGAATAAAGGCCTTTCGCTTGGCTTCTTTCATGATCACCCGTTTTTTGGCTTCCTCTTCGGATATGTTCAGCACCCTGGAAATATTCAGTACGCGAAGGTCCACGGGCGCCACCACCCGGATGCTGAGTCTTTCGTTCGGGGGAAGGATAAAATTGGCGCCCCGCCCGGCAATCACCGCCATGCCGTGCTTGCCGATGACGCTGATGACCTTCATGAGCTGTTCCAGATACATTTCCGGCCACAGGTAACGCCTGCTGACAAGGGTTGCGATGAAATCCTCAATCCCTGAAAGGCGCTCTTTTTCAATGGATTCAATCACCGATGCACCGATATCGGCCCGATCGGCGATCTCCCGGATAATGTCCCGCTGAAACAAATCATATCCCATTTTCTCGGCAATGCCTCTGGCGATCACCTGACCGCCGCTGCCGGGTTCCGACGAAACCGTTACCACCGTGATACGGGAAGGGACCCTTCTGTCCGCATTCGGCGGTTTCCCCCATTTTTCCATGAGTTCCTGAATAAATATATCAAATGAGCGATCGGGACTGTTCATATTTCACATCCTTGCCTGACTTTTTGCCGTGAAAATCATCATTTTGACTCCTATTCTCTTTCATATAAATAATTGGACGGCAAAACAAGAAAAAAATAAAGCGCAATTATTTCTGTTCCAACCCTATCCAACCATGCTATAGAGATGTTTTATCAGCCATATTACTACAAAAAAGTAAAAAAATGCCGGATTCGCTGACCCGGCACGGGACCTGCCATGACTGAAAATGATCTCACACAGCTACGCATCGACAAATCCAGAATCCCGAATCGCTCTTTCAAAAGCAAGCGATATATCTTCCTTGTTTTCCTCATGGGGCTTCTCATCGCCGCCGGATTTCTTTACAACAAAGGCATCCTGACCCCTGCTGTCGAGGTGCAAATCGCCAGCGTACAGAAGATTTACCCTTCTCAAACCTTTACCATTCTGAATGCCAGCGGATATGTCGTGGCTCAGCGGAAAGCCGCGGTAGCAACCAAAATCACCGGCCGACTGGTATATCTGGCGGTAGAGGAAGGAAGCCGGGTTAAAAAAGGCGATATCATCGCCCGGCTTGAAAATGAAGATACCCTGGCAGTAAAAGATCAGGCCCTGGCAAGCGTGCAAACAGCCCGATTTCAACTGGAACAGTCTCTGGCGGAACTCAGCGATGCGACATTATCCTATAACCGCAGCAAGGAACTCGTTTCCGCCGGGTATATCGCCAAGGCTGAATTTGATGCGGCGGACGCCCGGTTTAAACGGGCCAAAGCTGCTGCGCAGGCAAGCCAGGCTGCCATATCAAACAGCCGGGCCGCCCTCAAGGGAGCTGAAGTCACCCTGGATTACGCCAACCTGCGTGCCCCTTTTGATGCCGTTGTGCTGACCAAGAATGCCGACATCGGCGATATCGTCACCCCGCTGGGAGCTGCCGCCAATGCCAAGGCGGCAGTTGTGGATGTGGCGGACATGGATTCTCTCAAGGTTGAAGTGGATGTATCCGAATCCAACATCGAAAAAGTCTTTATGAAGCAACCCTGTGAAATTCAGTTGGATGCCCTGCCCTCCGAACGCTTTCCCGGAAAGGTTCACATGATCGTCCCCACGGCCGATCGCACCAAAGCATCGGTCATGGTAAAAGTGGCCTTCAATACGCTCAGTCCCAAGGTCCTTCCGGAAATGAGCGCAAAAGTGGCTTTTTTACTCCGGGAGATCACGGAAGCGGAAATGCAGCCGATAACGGCAGTCCCCACTTCGGCCATCGTTCATCGAAACAACCAGACGGTCGTATTCAGAATTTCCGGCAACAGAGCGGCCGGCGTCCCGGTCGCGGTGGGAAGGCGGATGAACGGCATGAGCGAAATCCTGTCCGGCCTGAACATCGGCGATAAGGTTTTGGTTTCGCCATCCGAAAATATTCTTGAAGGAACAAAGGTCAAGCTTGCCCAGTAACCCCCCTGTTATTGAAATCACGGATCTGGTCAAGTCCTACCGCCGGGGCAACCAGTCCATACCCGTTCTGGAACATCTATTCCTGAGCATCGAAGAAGGGGAATTTCTGGCATTGATGGGGCCATCGGGTTCAGGTAAAAGCACCCTGCTCAACCTCATTGCGGGACTGGACCAGGCGGATTCCGGAAGCATCCGGGTCGGCGGCCAGGAGATCACGGGACTTTCGGAAGTGGCGCTGGCAGCCTGGCGCGCCGGTCATGTGGGATTTATTTTCCAATTTTACAATCTGATTCCGGTACTGACCGCGTTTGAAAACGTCGAACTTCCCCTGATGCTGACCGGCCTTTCCAAAAAAGCGCGAAAAGCGCATGCGGCAACCGCCCTTTCCCTGGTGAACCTGCAGGACCGGATGGATCACTATCCCCGTCAATTGTCCGGCGGTCAGCAGCAGCGGGTAGCCATTGCCCGGGCGGTGGTCACGGACCCCACCATTCTTGTCGCGGATGAACCCACGGGAGACCTGGACCGGCATTCGGCCGAAGAGGTTCTGCGGCTCATGGATCAGCTTTGCGGTGAACTGGGGAAAACCATTGTCATGGTCACGCATGACCCCCGGGCAGCCCGAAAAGCCCACACCTTGAAATACCTGGAAAAAGGCGTTTTATCCGATGCTCCTGAAATTACTGTTCCGGAACGCCTTTAGGCACCGTCTGCGGGCGCTGTTGACCATCGGAGGCATTGCAGTGGCCATTCTGGCCTTTGGCTTGCTGCGAACCGTCATCAGCGCCTGGTATGCCGGCGTAGACGCTTCATCCGCCAGCCGTCTGGTTACCCGCAACGCCATTTCCCTGATCTTTTCGCTACCCCTGTCCTATAAGGAGAAAATCCGCGGCGTGGACGGCGTCAGCATGGTTTCTTATGGAAACTGGTTCGGTGGCATTTATATCGATGAAAAAAATTTTTTCGCCAATTTCGCCATTGAACCCAGGTCCTATTTTAACCTGTATTCGGAATTTCTGTTGTCAAGCGATGAAAGCACCGCATTCTTTCGGGAAAGAAAGGCCTGCGTGGCGGGTCAAAAATTGGCCAGGCGCTTCGGCTGGAGAATCGGTGACATCATCACCCTGAGGGGAACCATATTTCCGGGCAACTGGGACTTTGTCTTGCGCGGCATTTACCAGGGAAAAGACAAAAACATTGACGAAAACCAGTTTTTTTTCCACTGGGATTACCTCAACGAAACCCTCAGGAAAACCACTCCCCGCCGGGCGGATCAGGTCGGATTTTACATGATCGGCTTGAAACGGCCGGATCAGGCTGCCGCAACCGCTGAAGCCGTGGACGGACTGTTCAGGAATTCCTATGCCGAAACCCTTACCGAAACCGAAAAAGCCTTTCAGATGAGCTTTGTCTCCATGAGCGAGGCCATTATCACGGTCATTCTATTGGTCTCCTATGTGATCATTGTCATCATCATGGCAGTGGTGGCCAATACCATGGCCATGTCGGTGCGCGAGCGCATGGGCGAGTTCGCGGTATTCAAGACCCTGGGTTTTGGCTGGGGATACTTTGTCGGCCTTATTCTGGGAGAATCTCTCACCCTGACAGCCATCGGCGGATTGCTGGGCATCGCCGTCACTTTTCCCACAGCCAGTGCCTTTGGTCAGGCGGTCGGCCAATTTTTTCCGATATTTCATGTTTCCACGGAAACCATTGTAATGGATATGGCGGCGGCAGCCCTGGTCGGAATCGTGGCCGCCGTCATCCCGATCTGGCGGGTCGTGCAGGTTCGCATCGCGGATGGCCTGGGAAGGATCGGGTAAATGAACCTGCTCTTTTTCTACAGCCTGAGAAATCTTCTTACCCGAAGGCTGACCACAGCTCTTACGGCACTTGGCATGGCCCTGGTGGTGTTTGTGTTTGCGGCCATCATCATGCTGGCGGAAGGGCTTCAGAAAACCCTGGTCGATACCGGCTCATACAACAACGTCGTGGTCGTTCGAAAATCCTCGGGATCTGAAGTACAAAGCGGCATTGACCGGCTTCAGGCTTCCGTTGTCGAAACCCAGCCGGAGATCAGTACGGGACAGGACGGCAACCAGATGATCGCCAAGGAAATGGTGGTGCTGATCACCCTGGAAAAGCAGGAATCCTCCAGCCGGTCCAATGTAGTGATTCGAGGTACTTCGGAAGCCTCGCTGTCCTTGAGGCCCCAGGTTCATATCTTCTCGGGCCGACTGCCCCGGCCGGGCTCTTCTGAAATCATGGTTGGGAAAAGCATTGCAAAAAGATTCAAAGGCGCGGGACTGGGAGAATCCCTGTTTTTTGCCCAGCGGTCCTGGCGGGTTGTCGGCATATTTGATGCCGGATCCACCGGCTACAGCTCTGAAATCTGGGGAGACGTCAACCAGTTGATGCCTGCCTTTCGAAGGCCCGTGTATTCTTCCATTTTGTTCAATTTAAGAAACGCCGGCGAATTCGAAACGGTTCAATCCCGGATTCAGAACGATCCGCGGTTGACACTGGAAGCCAAGCGCGAAACCGTTTACTACAAAGAGCAATCCGAGGCCATGGCCACTTTTTTAAGGATTCTGGGCCTGTCGCTCACCATTGTATTTTCCATCGGCGCCGTGGTTGGGGCCATGATCACCATGTATGCGGCGGTTGCCACGCGAACCGGAGAAATCGGAACCCTTCGTGCCCTAGGGTTTCGACAAGGCGCCATTTTAACAGCATTCCTGCTAGAATCCCTGCTTCTTGGCGCCATCGGCGGATGTACCGGACTCTTTTTCGCGTCTTTTCTGCAGTTACTCACCGTATCCACCACCAATTTTCAAACTTTTTCAGAACTGGCCTTCAGCTTTGCCCTGACCCCCGAGATCACCATCAAATCCCTGTCGTTTTCACTGATCATGGGCTTTGCCGGCGGCGTGCTCCCGGCTTTTCGCGCATCCCGGATGAACATCATCACGGCGCTCAGGGAAGCATAAAAAGGCCCCTTAATTCCCGCTTGCCTGTCTTGACAGTTGGGGCAAAATGATTAAATTTTAGACAATCTAATCAAAATAAATATAACCATCTAATTTTATAGTTTATTTAACATTATCGAATTGATACTGATCTTTAACCATTATATAGGAGAGGAAAGGAGAGTCGAGCAGCAATGAAGATCAGACCCATGAACGAGAATGTGCTGGTGTTGCGGGTCGAGGAAGAACAAAAAACCTCGGGCGGCATTATCATTCCCGATACCGCCAAGAAAAAACCCCAGGAAGGTAAAGTGATTGCCGTGGGGTCCGGAAAATCCGGCAAGGACGGCAAACGGATTTCCCTGGATGTTAAAGCCGGAGACCGCATTTTGTTTTCCAAATACGCCGGAACCGAAATCCGGATCAACGGCATTGAGCACATTTTTATGAAAGAAACCGATATACTGGCAATATTTGAATAATTGACACAACTGGAGGATGACCCATGCCCGCAAAAATGATTTGTTACGGCTCTGAAGCAAGAGAGCATATGTTAAACGGCGTCAACGCACTGGCTGACGCAGTCAAAGTGACCCTTGGACCCAAGGGAAGAAATGTTGTTCTGGCAAAATCTTTTGGTTCTCCAACGGTTACCAAGGATGGCGTGACCGTGGCCAAGGAAATCGAGCTGCCGGATAAATACGAGAATATGGGTGCTCAGATGGTCAAGGTGGTTGCCAGCAAGACCAGCGATATTGCCGGAGACGGCACCACGACCGCAACGGTTTTGGCGCAGGCCATTTACAATGAGGGACAAAAGCTGGTGGCGGCCGGCGTAAACCCCATGGCCATTAAACGCGGCATTGAAAAAGGGGTTGCCGCAATCGTGACGGAATTGAAAGCCATCTCCAAACCCACCAAGAACAAGCTGGAAATCACCCAGGTAGGCTCCATTTCAGCCAACAATGATGAAATGGTGGGCAATATCATTTCCGAAGCCATGGAAAAAGTGGGCAAGGAAGGGGTGATTACCGTTGAAGAAGCCAAAGGCATGGAAACCACGCTCGACGTGGTCGAAGGCATGCAGTTTGATCGCGGGTATATTTCTCCCCATTTTGCGACAAACCGTGAAAGAATGGAAGTGGTTCTGGATGAGCCGCTGATTCTGATTCATGAAAAAAAGATCAGCAGCTTGAAAGATATGGTGCCGCTGCTGGAAGAAACCGCCAGATCCCGAAGAAACCTTCTGATCATCGCAGAAGATGTGGAAGGCGAAGCCCTTGCTGCCCTGGTATTAAACAAGCTTCGCGGCACGCTTCAGGTTGCGGCCGTCAAGGCTCCGGGATTCGGAGATCGCCGCAAGGCCCTGCTGGAAGACATCGCCATTCTTACGGGCACCCGCATGGTTTCCGAAGACATGGGAATGAAGCTTGAAAACGTAACATTAAAAGACCTGGGAAAATGCAAAAGCGTCAAAATCGACAAGGACAATACCACCATCATTGATGGCGCCGGCGACCGCAAGGCAATGGAAGGCAGGGTTCGTCAGATTCGCGCTCAGATTGAAGAAACCACTTCCGATTACGACCGGGAAAAACTCCAGGAACGTCTGGCCAAATTGATTGGGGGCGTTGCGGTAATCCGCATCGGCGCCGCCACGGAAACCGAGATGAAAGAAAAGAAAGCCCGCGTGGAAGACGCCCTTAACGCCACCCGCGCGGCTGTGGAAGAAGGCATTGTTCCGGGCGGCGGCGTTGCGCTGGTCCGATGCATCAAGGCACTGGAAAAGGTTGAGGTCAAGGGAGAACAGAAGAACGGCATTGCAATCCTTAAACGCGCGCTGGAAGAGCCGTTGCGTCAGATTGCCGAAAATGCAGGGTTCGAAGGCTCCGTGGTTCTCAACAAAGTCATGGAAGGAGAAAATGACTTTGGATTCAATGCCGCCACATCGGTGTATGAAAACCTGATTGCCACCGGTGTGATCGATCCCACCAAAGTGGTTCGATTTGCCCTTCAGAATGCTGCTTCCGTTGCCGGCATGATGCTGACCACCGAGGCCATGATTACCGAAAAGCCCAAAAAAGCCGCCAAATCGGCTTCTGGAGCCGGTATGGATGACATGGATGATGATATGTATTAACACGTAGTGAAGTCTCAGGCCAGGAGTTCTATCCTGGCCTGAGACTAGATAATACCCGCTGAACGATCCAACTAACCAGTCAACAATTTTTACAATATGTAAAAACAACCACTTTACCCAGCCCGATTTCATTGCGCCTTTCGGCCTGAAGACAGAGAATGTTTTGATTGCCGAAACGCCAACCACAATGCCCTGCTGGAAATGTTTTTTTTCGTGCGCTTATTTTCTTTTTTGCATACTTTTTGCATTTGACAGATAAGCAAATGGCTTGCGATGCGCTCGAAATCCAAAACCCAGAGCTTATAAAGGAGGTATTCTATGTATCAAACACTATTGGTACCCTTGGACGGTTCCCCCAGAGCCGAGAGCATTCTTCCCCATGTTGAAAATCTGGCCATGCGGTTCAAGTCAAAAGTGTTTTTTCTTCAAGTTGTGGGGCCGCCGCTTCAATTCGTAAATCCTTCACTTTATGAAACCACCATTCAGACGGATGTCATCCATGAATACCTGATGGATTTTAAACAAAAGAAGGAAGAAATCGCCGCTTATCTGGCCGGCATCCAGGAGGTTTTTCAAAAAAAAGGAATTGACACCGGTATTTTTATCGAACAGGGGGCCGTGGTGGAAACCATCATCTCTGTTGCCCAGAGGGAAAATGTGGACATGATCGCCATCGCCAGTCATGGCCGGAGCGGGTTATCCCGGGTATTTTATGGCAGCGTGGCAGCCGGTATCATGCAAAAAATCGATCGTCCCATATTGATTGTTCGAGCTCGAAACATCTAGTTCTTCATTGTTGACGCAAAGGAGTCATTCCAACATGTATCAAACCATACTGGTTCCCTTGGACGGATCAGCCAGAGCCGAGCACATTCTTCCCCATGTTGAAAATCTGGCCACCCACTACAAGGCAAAAGTGATTTTCCTCCAAGTAATGGAGCCGCTGCAAATCATCAATCCATCCCTTCACGTGACCGGCGCGCTGACAGACACGGTCAAGGAAAGTCTGAATGACTTCAATCGCAGATATGAGGAAATCAACACCTATCTGTCCGGACGTATAGGAGAATTCAGGGAAAAAGGCATTGATGTCCGGAAATTCGTGGAACAAGGGCCCGTAGTGGAAACCGTTATTTCCGTTGCTCAGCGGGAGAATGCCGACCTGATCGCGATGGCCAGCCACGGCAGGAGTGGGATGTCGCGGGTATTTTATGGTAGCGTGGCAGCCGGTGTCATGCAACAAATCGATCGGCCCATGCTGATTATTCGCTCTCGAAACATCTGATGGATTTGGCGTGAGGGCGGGAGAGCGTGAAATGGTTTCCCTTCATGCTCTCCCGCCCTCACGATTGCCAACCGGAAGGATCTGAATCCCGTTTTCTTCCAGGGCATCGCGAATCCCGGCCGCCAGTTTCCAAGCGCCGGGCGTATCCCCATGGATACATAGGGTATCCGCCTTAAAACTCATTTCTTTTCCCTCAATACTGGTCAGCATGCCTGTTGTCGCCAGCTTCACCACACGATCCCTGACACTGTCCGGATCATGCAGGACAGCCCCCGGCATGGACCTTGGAGCAAGCTGCCCGCTGCTCAGATAAGCGCGATCCGGAAACGCTTCTCGCGCCACGCAAAGCCCGGCTGCGCTGGCCATTTCTTCACAAAGCGATCCGGCCAGCACAAACAATATCAGCTCCGGATCGTATGCTTTAACGGCATGAATCACTTCCCGCGCGGTGCGCTCATCCCTGGCCGCCTGGTTGTAAAGAGCCCCGTGCGGCTTGACATGCCGCAGCGTTACGCCGGCTGCCCGGGCAAAAGCCGAAAGCGCTCCGATTTGATACAGGATATAATTTGTAATTTCCCCCGGAAATGTTTCCATATTCCGCCTGCCATATCCCATCAGATCGGGAAATCCCGGATGGGCGCCAATGGAAACGCGATGCTCCCTGGCAAGCGCAACGGTTTTTGCCATCACACCAGGATCTCCGGCATGATACCCGCAGGCAATATTGGCGGATGTAATAAAGGCGATGATCTTGTCGTCATCACCAATCCGATAACTTCCAAAGCTCTCCCCCATATCACAATTTATATCCATTCTCATGGCTGCCTCTTTTGACAAAACAGGTTTTCTCCATATTGGAATGGCAAAGTAGAAAGCTCCAGGTGCGAGGCGCGCAAATCCTGAGGAGTGAGGCGTACGGATAGTACGCCGCAATGACGAAGGATGCAGCGCAACGAAGCGGATGGATTTTCTACGAAGCCATCATCAGGCCTTTTTCACGGACACGAAATGCTCCTGAAACGCCAGTGCGCCGCCGGCCGGATCCCACTGGTTCAATCCGCCGCTCATAAGTGAAATGTCCGATACCCCCTTGCCGCAGGCCCGGGATTCCGCCGGAATGCTTCGCCCGAACCCATGCACCATGAACACGGCTTCCGGGTGCATGCACGGGCTGATCCGGGCTTTTATCGTGGCGCTGTATCCATTGCCGGAGACCACGACATGCTCTCCATCGGACACGCCCAGATCACGGGCCGCCGAATCGTGCATCCACAGCGCGTTTTCCGGCATCTGCGCAAACAGCCTGCGGTTGTTGATCGTATGGCCCGCTACATGAATCGCGCAGCCGCCGATGGTCAACCGGTAAAGCCCTGGCTTTGGAACGGGCCTGGGGGTATAGGGCGGCAGTGAGGCAATGCCTGCCTTCTCCCACTGGGGATTGATGATTTCAATCTTGCGGCCGGCCGTATTCACCGTGCCGAGCTTTTCATAAACCGGCTTTTGCGTCAGTTCAACCCGTCCGGTTTCTTTAAAATCCGCCATCGAAACGCCGGTCTCCTGAAGCTGATAGTTCCAGATCTCCTCAATGCCGTTAAAAGACAACGCGCCAATCCCCAGGCGCTTGGAAAGCTCTGTAATCATTCTCCAGTCCGAGCGGCTGTCCAGCCGGGGGTTCACGCAGCGAAACCGGACCCCAAAGCCGGGCTTCAGACCGTTTTGCTGAAAAAGAATGCTCTCTTGTTCCAGATACGAGGAGACCGGAAGCACGATATCCGCATGCCAGGCAATCTGTGACCAGAACGGCGTTGCACAGACCAGAAGCTCCAGCTTGTCCAGAATCCGCGTTAAAGCAGCCGGGTCCGCGTGCTCTGCCAGCGGATCATGGCCAAAGCTCATATAGGCTTTGACCGGATAAGGTGTTTGGGTCTCAATGGCCTGAAAAGCCCGGTGCAGCAGCCCCTTCTTTGCATCAAACACAGGATATGTCGAGCCCACGCCATCGGCGCGGACCCCCGCAACCTCCGGCAGCAGGTCCACCAGTTTTTTTAAGCTTTTGCGCCCGATGCTTTCCGGCCTGGCGGCAAGGGCCAGCCCCCCCCTGGCGCCGATGGCGCCCAGCAGTGCATTGATGATAAAGGCCGTGCGGCTGACATAAAATGAATCCTTGTAGCGGGCGGTCATTTTCCCCGGATGCCAGATGACGGCCGGAGCCGCCTTGGCAATTTCTTGAACCAGGGAGACAATGTCTTGTTCCGGGATACCGGTCTCAGATTCGGCCCACTTTGGCGTACAGGAAGCGACAAATGCGCGCAGGGCTTCGATATCGCTGATCCATTCTTTGGCAAAGTCGGCATCAAAGAGCTGCTGCGTTAGCAGCACATGAATCACGGAAAGATTCAGCGCATAGTCCGTGCCGGGACGGATCAGCAGAAATCGGTCGGCCTTGGACGATGAAATCGTTGCCCGGATGTCTATCACCGCAAGCTTGCACCCGTTCTCCATGCCGCCGAGCAGATCATTGACCTCTTTAACATCGATGGATTCAAAGAGATTACGGGTCTGGAGAATGACATATTTTGCTTTTGTGTAATCGAAAACCAGCTCATCCCTGCCGAATCCGAAAAGCGAGCGGGCGGCGTGATGCACGTTGATATCGCAGCTTGAACTGCCGGTATGGTAATTGGGAGTGCCCAGCCCGCGGACAAAGGCTGCGGTCAGGTCTGAAAAACAGCCGCCGTCATCCGACCACATCAGGCTTTGCTTGCCGTGTCTGGCCTGGACTTCAGAGATTTTTTCAGCCACCCGATCCAGTGCCTCATCCCAGGAAACCCGAAGCCAGCGGCCTTCTCCGCGCCCCGCCTTTCGAATCATCGGAAACTGAGGCCTTTCATCATCCTTGATCAGCTCCAGCCCGGCGGCTCCGCGCGCGCACAAGGCGCCATTGA